>Ga0078972_1009920_pt1 | contig 18309 bp, 15 predicted proteins | sample YelNatPaOPGAMG01_FD_67568 | JGI IMG/M metagenome (GOLD analysis project Ga0078972, IMG submission 67568) | Hot spring thermophilic microbial communities from Obsidian Pool, Yellowstone National Park, USA - OP-RAMG-01 (SPADES assembly) (version 2) | ecosystem: Environmental > Aquatic > Thermal... | reverse complement strand
TATTTGAGGCGAGAAAAAGAGACCGTATACCTCCCTTGATGCTTGTTGTCGAAGAAGCACATAACTTCTGTCCGCAGGCAGGTTCTACTAAAGTATCGAGTATACTGCGAACTGTGGCTGCAGAGGGAAGGAAGTTTGGCATGGGTTTGCTTGTTGTTACGCAGCGTCCTGCAAAGGTAGATAAGAATGTGCTTTCGCAATGTAATACTCAGATAATTCTAAAAGTAACGAATCCGCTAGATTTGAAAGCAATCTCGTCTTCGATTGAAGGTATGACGCCAGGTCTTGAGGAAGAAATCCAGAGACTGCCTATAGGATATGCTCTTATAACGGGCGGTGGCTTGGTATTTCCTATAATAGTAGAAACGCGTGTGAGAGAAACAAAACATGGCGGAGAAGCAGTAGATATCGTTAAAGAAAATATAGATAAAGAAAAAGGAGATGTGGAGTTTAGAGTGGTATGAGCGAAGAAGGCGAATGGCTTTGTAGGGATTGTCTTGTTAGGCAATTTGCAAGACAGACATGGAAGATGCGAACTTGGATTGGAAAGATGGAAAAAACAGACCCTATATATATAGAGGCTGAGAACTATTGGAGATTACTCAACGATGCTTTGCTTTCGCTTTCTGTGAGAAGGATGCATTGTGCTGAAAAGGATATTGGAAAATGTCGTGAACGCGAACCTGAAACACTTGTTAGAAAAGGAGAATTTCTAAAGAATCTATATGACGCCTTGCAAGGATACGATTCGAAAGAGAAGGATGCACGTTTGTTAGATTATGATGCATTGCGTGCACTTGCGAATTCTGAGGAAGGAAAAGAGATTGTGCTCACTTATCAGAGGTATAAGACGAAAAAGATTGCAGAGATGGTAAAAAAGGAGGGGGAGAGATAGCAAGAATAGGAAGGCTTACTATAGGACTGTACAACACATACGACCCAAAAAGATTTGCAGAAGCGCACAGAAGAGCGCTTGTGCGTGCAGGTCCTATTGCGCTTGCTTTTGATTCGAATTTGGTAACTTTTGGCTTTCCATATTCTAATGAATTAAAGACTGCAGAGGAAATAGCAACTTGGGCTGCAGGGACGACGAGCATAGGCGAAGGTGGTGAGTATCTTATAGAACTTGCAAAAAAGGGGCGATTCTCGACATTTCCATTTGTAGAAAGAGGATTCCCCCCACAATTCGGTGAGATAGTAATAACAACGAGGAAACCTTACGATGGTAGAAAGGTATCAGCAAGATGGGCAGCGAACCAACTTTCGCATGGGATTTCGCTACTATTGCTTTTCGGCTTGGGTCCTCACGGCTTGGATAAAAAGACGATGGATATCGGAAGATATCATCTTGATGTAACTGGCAAAGGATATTCTCTTGAAACTTGTACTGCGATAGGTGCGGTGCCTTCTTCGATAATGGCGTATCTTGATTGTTTGATAAATAGAGAATGATTTAATTGTTACCTTTTTTTGACTTTGTCTAGGATTTTCATGGCAACAGATGGGTCAATCCCTGCCATTGCAAGACGCACAATAGAACCTTTCTTGAGCGCATCGTAATTTTTGTAACCTGCGTCGTAAAGTTTACTTGCTTCTTCTTGAGAGATTGAAAGATTTGAAACATATTCCTCGATAGTTGCAGTTCTTTCATCTCTTTGTGGTTCTGCTTGAGTTTTCTGTTCCTCCTCGAGATTTTGTTTCGGCTTGGGCTCGGTTTTTGCATCGTCTAGGCTTGGAGTTTTCTCAATGCTTACTGTTGTAACTGTGTTTTGCGTGATTTCTATTTCCTTGGATATTTCAGTAGGTTGTTCAGAAGCAACTGGGGGATTTGTTACTTCAGTAGGTTGTTCTGATGCAATTGGTGGATTTGTTACTTCAGTAGGTTGTTCGGTTTCTTTAGTGGTTTTCTTTATCTTTTCTTCGATGACTGCAGTTCCGCTCTTTTTCTCATTTATTAAAGAAATCAGGTCGTTCCAATTGGTAAGCGTCTTAGATACTGAAATTCCAGATTTCTCTTCAAATTTATTATTATCGTTAAACTTCAATGGTGGTTCGGGGAAATGTTTAGACAATGCGTCTGCAAAATCTGCGATTTCAACTTTTTTACCTGTGATTTCTATCAATATGTACGCCGTGGCATAGAATTTTCCTAATTGTTTGTATTTCGATGATTTCATAGAAATGCGCGAATTGAGAAAATTTATAGATACGGTCCAAGTTTCGTCAATATGAGAATAATTCGTGCATTGAATTTGTGCATTTTCATCAACCTTTTTTGCGGCAAGATAGAATTTTTCGCCTATATCCGTGAATTTGATGTATGATTTTAGTTCAAAAGGTCCACATGTTGTATACTTCCCCTTTTTCAAATCCGCTAGGATTAGATAGGGACTATCAGTCGAAGGTTGGACATGTAGAATAAATATGTTCTTATCTTGGTTATCTTTTGTGATGTACTTTTGCCAAGCCTTTAAGACTTCGGCTTGGGTGATTCCTGTGACATCTGTAAATTTCTTATAATCGTGCATCTCAGTGGGTACACTTCCAAGCCTTGAAATTAATTTTGTAACAAATTCCTCTATCCTCTTCTCCTCCCCTTCAAGTTTCAGCCTAATGAATATTTTTGACATTTTGTATCTTGTAGTAGAGATTATTATTAATAGTCCATTATACGAAATTTCGACTTCCCAAGTGTCGTCTATATGCGAATAACTCTTACATATTATCTTTGAAGCAGGCTCGATTTCTAAAGAAGTTCGCCAACATGCCTCGCCTATTTCGGTAAAACGAATATACGACCTGAGTTCCATACTTGAACATGGTTCATATTTCCCTTTCTTAAGTTCATTTAATAGCAAGTATGGTTTTTCGTCATTTGGTTGAGAATAAAGAACCTCTGTAACCATTTTTATCACCTTGCTTAAACCATAACTGAAAATCGAAATTATAAAATTATTGTGCACTATAGTATAGCGAAAAAGTCTCAATCATCAATTGCTAAGTTAAAAAAAGTAAGAGAGTTCTTTGTTTCTGTGCTCTACCTTTTTGTTCTTGAACAGATAATTTTTTATCCTGTGATGACGTTCTATATAATGAGCCTCGGTAGCTCAGTTGGGAGAGCGCAAGACTGAAGATCTTGAGGTCGCCGGTTCAATCCCGGCCCGCGGCATTTTTGTGATACCTCGAATTAGTTTCACGCAAAAAATCGAGAACTGTATCGCGCCAATGCTTTTTGAAACTTCTCCCTTCTCCATTTTTCTTATGCTCCACCTTACTTTTTTCTTGTTTAGTTTTCTCATTGTCTGTGGAGAACTTTTACTTTTCTCCGAGAGGAAGTAATTTTGGGATATTACAACGCCAAAGTATTTTAAGGTGATTGCACATTTTAGAGAGTCGCAGATATCTATGGATTTGATATTTATAATAACCCTTTTAATCCTAGGAATGGCAATTGGATTTTTAGGCGCGATGCTGGGTATAGGGGGAGGTATAATTCTTATTCCTATTCTTACGGTTGTATTTAGCATAGATATTCATTCTGCAATTGCTGCGAGTATAGTAACGGTTGTTGCTACTTCAACTGCATCGGCAACACAATCTTTAGGCGATAAACTCACAAATATTAGGCTTGCAATGGTCCTTGAAATTGCCACCACCCTTGGCGCAATTGCAGGTGCTATTACAACTTCTCATCTCAACATATCTTCACTTGCTATAATATTTGCTGCCATGTCAATCTATTCTGCATACTCTATGATTGAAAAAATCAACTCTGAAAAAGCAAAACAATATGGCAATTTAGTTCTTGCATGCTCTTTTTTTATACTCTCAGTTATATCTTCAATGCTCTATCTCATTCCTCCAACCATATTTCTAATATGTGCAACTTTACTATTCGGGTATCTCCATGCAACAAGATTAACAAGACTGCCTGGACTGCCCAAGCCGGAAGGTCCAAAAGAGTTCGAAACAAAAGTTGAAACACTCAAGAGTAGAGTTGCAGACAAACTCATGCTCCATAACAAGTTCTTCGATCCTGCATGGGGAAAAGAAAGATGTTACAAAGTTGCGAATCTGCCCAGGGGCTTGGCTCTTAGTTTTCTTGCGGGAAATATCTCGGGCCTTTTAGGAATTGGAGGCGGTGTGATAAAGGTCCCTGCAATGGCAAATGAGATGGGAGTCCCCATGAAGGTTGCAACTGCCACAAGTAACTTCATGATCGGTGTTACGGCAGTTGCAAGTGCATATATCTATTATGCAAACGGGTATCTAATGCCCATGCTTATTGCGCCTTTAGTATTAGGTGTAGTTCCAGGTTCACTTGCGGGATTTCGGTTTGTATGCCGTGCACAGGGTTCTACAATCAGGCTGATATTTTCTATTCTCTTAATATTCGTTGCTTTAATTATGTTAAGCAAGGTGTTGCAATGTGTGTAACAAAAGAAGATGAACTGAAGGAAGATAAAGATAAAAAAGAATGTGAAAAAGAAGTAGAGAATGAAAAAATTTGCAAAAAGGATAAAGTCAAAGATATTCATTCGTCGGTAAGGAATGTTCTTGCAACAGGTCTTATCACAAGTATAACCATAATCACAATAGGGTTCTTAATGATGTTCTTTTCAGGCGAAGAATCTGAAAAAATAATGCCTTTTTCAAAAATGGCTTGGAGTATTTTAGAATTCAAGCCTTTAGCAGTCCTTTCGATAGGAATACTAATACTTCTACTCACACCACTTGCAAGAGTTTTAATGACTTCAGTTATATTCTACAAAGAGAAAGATTACAAGTATGTTGTAATTTCTGTAATTGTAATTGTTGTTCTTCTTGCATCGCTTTTATTGGGTGCAAAATGAACATAAGATGTCAATAATAAGAAATGTATAAAATAGAAAGTTTCTGATATAACTCCATATCTATAACAATACTCATTCGATTTTTCTTAACACTACCTTGTTTTCAAATCCGCCTCTTTCCAATCTCTTTTCAGCCTTTCTCTCAAGCGCCTCTTTTAGAGAATATCCACGAAACTTAAGAATCGCATCAAGAACTTCTATGATATCTGCGCATTCGTTCACAACCTCTTTCTCTTTTGCATTCGATAATTCCTCAACCTCTTCTGTAAGTTTGTTCAGAAGTAACTGCATGTATTCTTCATTATTTGCAATTCGAGTAACTGCTTTCCTTCCTTCACTTTCGATAATTTTAGGAATTAAATCGCGCACTAGTTTTTCTTTCATTTTATCAATGACCTCTCTCACTCGATATATCACGCGCTCTATATATTGTTGTGCAAAATAAAATTTACATTTTTATATTTCTCATTTTTATTTTTCATTTGTCTATTTTGCATTCGTAAAGTATATAGTGTAAAAATCCTTTTGGTATATGGTGTTTTAATGCCAAGACGTAAATATGGTCATCTTAGAACAAAATTAGCATCGAAGGTACCTAAGGATAAATGCCCTTTATGCAGAGCCGGAAAAAAATGTCCACAGCATCCTGCAAACTTGGTTGAGAATAAACCTGATAAGAAATAAACTATTACTTCATCTTCTCCTTTTCAAAAATACATACATTTTCAATAATATATACAGATAACAAACAGATTGAAATATTGATTATGCATTTTCGTTTATGTGGTTGAGGAAAAAACAAATCTGACAGAAATACAGATTTCTCAAGAGATACTCGCAAATCTGAGACCTACAGAAAAAATACTCTGGTGTGATAAACCTTTATTTCACCCATTAACTGCATTTACATTTGGTAATCCCGGAACTTTAATTGCTATCATCGTATTCTTCTCTTTCTTTCCGCTAATGTTCTTGCCTTTAATTCTAGCAGGCGATGTTCCATTCTTTATCCTTTTCTGTGGAGTTCTAACTGGAGTATTTGCATTGCCATTCGTAGGAGTGGCAGTAACAAATATACTTTCGATAAAAAATACGGAATATGTTTTGACAAATCAAAGGATAATTATCATGAGGGGAGCACTTTCAAGATATCTTAGATTTATAGACCTTGATAAGATTTTGTATATAGATGTTCAAGTAGGGATGTTCGAACGAAAATACGGAACTGGGAATATACATATTGGACTCCAGGGTCCTATATATCCACCTATGAACTACCAAGGTGGAAGTAATCCATATACTGGCAAAGAGTCGATATCATCTGTAAAAAATCCATACGAAGTCCATAAATTGATTAAAGACGCCATCGAACAATACAAATTAGAGCACATGCCACCGCTTACCATATTCGATGGGGGGATGGCAAAAAGACAAATGCCCTGTCCTAACTGCAAAACTATGCTTGAACTCCCTATGGTAGGTCCTAATATAAGTATAAGATGCCCTGCATGTAACCATGTATTCTCTCCCAAATAGAGCACATAAATTAGTTCGGAAAGTAGAGTGAAATACCCCAATGCCTCATATCTGGAATTTAAGGTATTGTGTAAAGGTAAACTTTGCCTGTATTAGATGGGTATCCTGGCGCACCAACTAAAACCTCAATGTTTCCATCGTTATCTACATCTCCTACCGAAATAGACACTCCAAATACACTCCAAATCATCTCTCCAATCATTCTAATAGGCGCTACTGTAAGTCCCGTGGTTGAACCATAATATATAATTACCTTACCTGTGAGAGCCATGTAACCAGGAGCACCGATTATTACATCATCATAACCATCACTATTCAAATCACCTGCACCTACCACAGGATATCCTAAAAGATATGAGCCAAGCCCCGTCTCAGTCCAAGCCGGGTCTCCAGAAACTCCAGATGCTGAGCCGAAATACAAATATACTTTCCCTACATCCTCATCATAAACATCGTCATAGGCTGGTGCACCAATGATTATATCATCGTATCCGTCATTATTTACATCCCCTGCACAGGACATTGCCAAGCCAAATTGCATATTTTCAGTATCGCCTGATTTGCTCCAATCTGCTACCGTTGAAAGATAGGGAGAACTCGAACTACCATGATATACATATACCTTACCAGTTTGGTATGGCGCTCCTATTCCACACATTGCACTAATCATTACATCATCTCGATTATCGCAATTCACATCGCCTGCAGATGCTACGTATACTCCAAACCTATGGTCCGTATCTTCACCTAATGCTTGCCATGAAGCATCGGTGTAAAGTCCTGAAGACGAGCCTAAAAATAACGATGCTCTTCCTCTTTGGGTATATTCAGCGTCTGAATAACCCGGTTCTCCTACAATTACATCATCGTATCCATCATTATTTACATCACCTGCACAAGCAACTGAATAACCAAAGTAATGATCGTTTGGGTCTGACGTATCACCCACTTTTGTCCAAGCCGGTTCTGTCGAAAGCCCTGTGCCTGAACCTAAGTATAAATATGCTTTACCAATTTTCTGTGTTGCCCAATCCCCATCTCTATAATTAGGAGCACCTATAATTATATCATCGAATTCATCGTTATTTACATTGGCTATTGCTATCGAATAACCAAACTGACTTCCCTCTACCTCGCCTATTGCTACCCAAGATGGTTTTCCTGCAAGTTTTATATCTGGCATCCCTAATACCACATATACTTTCCCTCGCTCCAAGTCATACTTCGGTGCTCCTATTATTGCATCATCGAACCCATCTCCATTTACATCTGCTAACAAAACAGAATACCCAAATTCACTTTTCATCCCATTTTCTTCTCCAATTGATGACCAAGATGCTGTCCAATCTGCATCCTCTGCAAGCCCATATCCATTCCCTGCATACTTGTAAACTTTACCTTTACCCCAATCATAATTCGGTGCTCCAATCATAATGTCATCGTAATTATCGCCATCAATGTCTCCTAAAGGAGTAATAGCCAAGCCGTAGTAATCATCTGTTTCTTCACCACTTTTGCTCCATGCAGTTGGTTGGAGATACGACCCTTCATTTCCTAAATATAATTTTACTTGTCCCTGAAACGAAGAATATCCATATGCACCTATTAGAACATCTTTAAGTCCATCTCCATTTACATCCCCTGCAGAAGATACAGAATATCCAAACCAATCATTTAAACTATCACCACTGGCAGTCCAAACCGCAGTTCCTGACAAGCCACCACTGTTCCCCGCGTACAGGTAAACTTTTCCTTTTGCTGAACTAAATCCATAAGCACCAATGATTACATCTTCATAACCATCAGAATTTACATCCCCTGCACATGCAACTGAATTACCAAAATAATCTCCTGCGGATTCACCACTTACACTCCAACTTGCCTCCCCTGGAAGTGGGATACCATCATAATTTCCACCAAGATACATATATGCTTTTCCTTTATTGCTGTCCCAATTTTTTGCGCCAATTATTACATCATCATAATCGTCGTTATTAACATTCGCACATGCAACTGATATACCGAAACAACTATCATATGAGCCCCCAATTGCAGTCCATATAGGATCCCAATCAAGTCCATTTTCATTTCCTAAGAACAGACTTACTTTTCCTTTTACACCCTCTGTCTCGCCGTAATAAGGCTCGCCCACAACCAAATCATCAATTCCATCACCATTTATATCGCCCGTTGCAAGCGAATAACCAAAATTGTCAACTCCCCATGCGATGCTACCATCACCATCTCGTTCCCACCCCCACGAAGGTCCCCATGAACTACCGTAATAAACTTGGACTCTACCCAAATACCAATGTGGTGGTTCACCTCCCTCCCGGTAATATGATGAGCCTACAATTATATCATCGTATCCATCATTATTTAAATCTGCACATGCAACCGACCAACCGAATCTCTCCCAGTCTTCCCCCCCGCTTACTTCCCATGCTGGCGTTTCTGAGAGCCTATATAATGACCTCTCTTCTGATTCTCCTAAGAATAGGAATACTTTACCTCTTCCTTCACATCCCCAAGCCCCAACAACAACATCTTTAAGTCCATCTCCATTCACATCTCCTGAGGCTATCGAGTAACCAAAATCACCACCTTCGCCTATTTTTGTCCAAGATGGGCTTAGCAACGATATCTCCGCAGCAGAGAGACTCTTCGCATGTATAATTATACTTCCTGAATAATCACCACTCTTGTCAAGATTCGAAAGACATACTTCTACCCACACAAAGTTGCTCAAAGTATCTGCATCATTCGTTAGTGTATCTGCATCTACCAAATTCTCATTAACAACCCAAACATTTAACTCGCTATCATATGTCGCACTTCTCCAAGTAACACTATCTCTTGTGTATCTTAAATAATCACTTTGATATCCATTCCCTTTATAAAGAACAAATCCATCATCAGAATGAGGAATCGACGTCCCTCCACTGTAATATATCATGTAATCTCCTTCATTCTCACTTTCTACATTTAGAATACCTGATGCATGTAAGTCTCTATGCTTATGTAATGCAATAGTCAGATGCTCTCCTCCACCAGTTACTTCTATCTCCGTTATCCTAAGATATACATTCTTCTCTGTATTCACGATTGCAAATGCCGCAGTGTAAACTTTACTTGCCCCCTTTGCCCATTTCCCAAGGTCGATTTTATACACCCCATTATCGTTCTCAAGCAAATATCCGCTTGACATTCCACTTTTGTCTGATGCCATAAGTTGGATCGATGAATATTGTGTATCTATCGAAAAAGTATATTGTGATGAAATATTCGCATATTGTGTTGCCTGAAGTGATGTAAATGCCAAAATCAACAATAGCACTACGCATATCGCACTTTTATGCTTCATTTTCATATTCTCACAAAGAATTGATGTTTTTGCTTGCTTAAATAACTTATGTCTCTTTGTCCAAATCAATAATTACCTATAATCAAAATGATATAATCAACACGGGCCTGAAGGGATTCGAACCCTCGACAGGCGGATTAAGAGTCCGCTACTCTACCTAGCTGAGCTACAGGCCCATTTTCTTAAAACTATAAAGACGATATTCTTTATAAATTTTATGGTTTCATACCCACTCCGCATATCGGAAAAATGAGCAATGTTTGATTAGAGCAGAGCATCGTGGTATAGGTTTTCGTATCAGCGTTTTATCAGATATTTTTGTAATTTTTACGTGTGGCTTTAAAGATAATTATAAGTAGTAAAATCAAGTATGAATAACGGTAGAAGAAATATGAAAGATTATCAAAAGTTGATAATATCGGTTCTTATCCCTTTAGCCGTGGGATTTGTAGGCTCTTTTTTTACTTCAGATGCAATTGGTAATTGGTATGCTGGCTTGGAGAAACCCTCATTTAATCCACCCTCTTGGCTTTTCGCACCTGCATGGACTATCCTCTACATTCTTATAGGTATCTCATTCTATATTGTGTGGAAAGAAGGCTTGGAAGATTTGAAAAATAAAAACATAGTAATAGGCGTATATTCAGTTCAACTTTTTCTAAATCTTCTGTGGTCGATTTTGTTTTTCGGACTTAGGAACCCTCTTTGGGCTCTTATCGAAATAATTGTTCTTTGGTTTGTTATTCTATTGAACATCGTAGTATTTTACAGAGTTAGGAAAGAAGCAGGTATTTTGTTAGTACCTTACTTGCTCTGGGTATCATTTGCATCAATCCTTAACTACTACATATTCATACTTAATTAGTTGATGCGATAGTTGTGTTAGGGGATGGTCAAAATAAAGTATTCGTTCATAAGATAAATCTGTAGGTTTTTTGCTTAATTTGGATTAACTTAAAAAAGACTAAACTAATAAAATATAACAAGTAAAAAATTAAAAAGATTAATTTTTAGGTGGTGTCCCCTGCGTTTGAGGATGTTGTATAGTCTATCCTTGTGGTTGCTGTGGTGCTCCCTGTGCTTGAGAATGTTGGGCACTCTGTCCTTGTGGTTGCTGTGGTGCTACCTGTGCTTGAGAATGTTGGGCACTCTGTCCTTGTGGTTGCTGTGGTGCTACCTGTGCTTGAGGATGTTGGGCACTCTGTCCTTGTGGTTGCTGTGGTGCTACCTGTGCTTGAGAATGTTGGGCACTCTGTCCTTGTGGTTGCTGTGGTGCTCCCTGTGCTTGAGAATGTTGGGCACTCTGTCCTTGTGGTTGTTGTGGTGCTCCCTGTGCTTGAGAATGTTCTGCACGCGGGATGCTGTGGTTTTCATATATGTAATGTTGAGTACTATTCATAGACTTAAGTTTTCTAAGTATCATAAATGCAAATAGGAGCGCAATGAAACCAATGCCAAGCCCAATACTCCCAATAGCAAGTGCTGCAACATCTCCAGCAGGCACATTCTTTAATGACGGATTTTTATCTATGTCAAGAATTATATAAGAATAATAATACTCTTCATCGACGACTGCATATATCGACATAAGTTTTGAACCTTCTGTGATGTCATTTGGGAGAACATATGTTATTTTTCCTTCTTTATTTACGGTATTTACATTCACTATTTTAGAAGAGCCAAAGAGACGAACGGTAATGCTTGCGATACTGTTAATCTTTGGAGTAGTTCCCTGTGGAATTAAACTATAAGATACAGTTACAGTCTCTCCAGGGGCCGCAGCACGCTTATCTAATGAAGTAACAAGCAAATAACCTGTAAGTTGTGATATAACTTCAGAGCCCCACACAGTTCTCCCATTTTCATTTGCATATACATAAAAAATATATGAATCCATGGGGACATCAGGGATTTTGAATGTGAAACTTCCTGATTTGCTCGTCGATGATATGTCCTTTTCGAGAATGAAGGCGCTTCCACTATATACTCTATAGTAGAATTTCGGAGAGTTCATCAAATTGCTTATAAGTTTGTAGGTTATTGTTACAGTATCTTTTGGTTTGAATGTTTCTTTGTCTGTATTTACTATCATTTTTCCATAGACCACATCTATTGTTACATAATCAGTAGCAGTGAGCCCATCTGTATTCGTTATTGCTCTAACACTAATGTAGATATTCCCGATGTAATCGTTGGGAATTACAAAACTATACGTGTTCATGTTAGATACATTCAAATCTAAATAATCGTTAGAATAGGGGTCGCCTTTGATTATCGTGTAATGATAAGTAAGTGTCATCCCCGTAGGAATTGTTGAATCAACGGTAACCTTTACAGTATCTCCACAAGTATATATGTCCTTATCTACACGTACTGATATAGTTAACGAACTTGCACCTTTATTTACGATAAAGATGGTACTGTCCGACACAGAGGTAAGCTTTGTTACATTAACTTCTACCTTAAATTCTGTCTTGTCTGCCACATCTTCTTTTAATCTAAAGATATAATAAGCCTTACCAAACTCATCTGTAACCAAGCCCATAGCCCCATATTCAGGAACTACAGTCCAACTCGAAGAACCCGATGGTTTCGAAGATACTACTATATTATTTACCGTAACCCCTGGAATGTAATCTGAGAACGAACCTGTAAAGGTTGTAATCGTAACTCTTACCACACCTCCAGGTAGATAACTAATTGAATCTGTTGACACATCGCATTCGAGATTTCCTACTTCGAAATAATCAGAATCGAACGCATGCCTTTTTGAACCTGCATCATGACTATCGTTGAACCACATTTCTACACGGTAATAAGAAGACGGCTGGGCAGAAGTTGGCACATCGAACGAAAATGAGCCTAACGCAGAAGTAACCGTTCCACTTGCAATTTGCACATTCATATTGTTGAATGCTTTCCAAACACCTGACCCAGAGGTTACCACAGTTCCATCTTTATAGTTCGTTGCTCTATATCTCACGATTACTTTTTCGCCTATTATGAAATAGTTTCGTTCCAAGCCTATTTCTAATCTATACAAACTAATTACAAAATCCTCACTATCAAGGACTGTGTCAGTCCCCGCTTGATATATGTAGACAGTATAAACTGCATCTGGAGCATCTGCAGGGATGCCTGGATTATCCCAGGTTACATTTAAATACCCACCGCCATCTGTTCTCAGTGTACCGAAATCTTTCCATAAGGTATCCTGCTGTTTTACTTGAAGTTTAAATTCTGTATCTGCAGGTCCTCGAATTGTATATTTCATTGTTTCAGTAGGGACAAAGGTATCTGAGTGCGTATAAATGCTGTCTTCGATGTGAATATTCCAAAAAGAGGATGGAGAAACAAGTCTAATCGTTCTGCTTCCAATAGTCCAACTTGACCTCACGCCTGTTGAATTGTCGTAAACATCGATGTCATAATAACCAAGTGATGCTGTCGAGGGTATTACAAAAGTTTCTGTCCAGGTATTCCCTCCACTTGGATATTGATGGTTCCATTCTTGGAGGCTTGTTGAGGACCCCCATCTTGTTATGACTACATCTATATAATTGTCATTTTTATCGTTATCTCCATCAATACCTGAAATTATTATAGTCATGCTCTGTCCAGGATAAAATTCTTCATAACTTGTTGGCTTGGTAAACGAGGCACTATACCAACCTACTGCACTACTTTTTTCTGCGACAAAAACGCATGAAAAGAGAGTGCCCAAGAGTGCAATCATCACTATATACGCCATTTCTTTTCTTTTACTTGCCATTTTTTTACCTCCGATAATAATTTTAGATAGATATATGACAGAAAAACTATTTATATGCTTTTATTTATTTAAAAGTGTAATTAAGTAAATGTGCGATAAAATTTATATATTGTAATCTATATGGGTGATGGCTTAGGGGAAGCAAATGGACGAAGAGTATCTCGAAGGGTGCAATTGCGTGAATTGCAGATTAATAAAAATAGAAAAACAGATAGATGCATTAGAAAAGAGACTACTGCAAACTTTAAACACAGAGAAAGAGAAGGAAAAGATATAGTTTAATTTTTCTAATTCTAAAAGTCTCTTTTCTAAAAGTAGGAAAGAATACCAAAAACGATAAATGGCAATATTATCGAGACCATTGCTCCATACCTATTCGTTTGTGTAGTATAATCTTTATCTTTCCAGTATTCTTCATCTATGTATATTAAAGTTGTAGAAATCAGGGATGCAGCAAGGAAAGAGTAGGTTGCAATCATAATTTTATCCATCATTATTAAATTTCCAAGCGGGGGTAAGGATGAAACCTGTGACACATGGAACATTACTGCAGAGATAAGCATGCTCGTTCCAAAACCTACTCTATTAGCAATCTTATCGTACTTGAAGAAGAATGAAAGCCCAGAAACTACACAAAAGATTATTGGAGGAAGTAATGTCTTTACTGCTGTTGTGGTTGTTTCTCGTTCTAAATTCATTACAAAAGTTACACGAGAATATTTTTCACCCCATTTATATTCCTTTTCTGAGATTGTAATGGTCGTACCCTTTATTTTCCATCCTGAAATCCGAAGTTCTTCGTCAATGCCACTCTCAGGGACTATGGCTTGGTATACCAAATTCTCCACTGAATTTTTACTATCTTCTACGATAATAAATAAATCTTGGCTACCAAATGGATAATCTTTGAATTGAGGTTCTGTATACAATGATGCTTGCACGCGGTACCAAAGGCTACGTAATCCGGTGCCGTTTTCGTATCCATCTGAAATTTTTTCTTTCGTAGTTGCTCTTCCATTCATAAACTCAAAACATGCAGGTGTAAAGTTAGCTGGAAAGGTGCTTTCATTCCATAAGAACCAGATATAGAAATCGATAGTATATGTTCCTTTGTTAAAATCGTAACCACCAAAACTTACCACGTATATTCCAACTTTAACGATGGTTGCATTTTCGTAAGTCTCTTTCTCTGTAGTTATGTCGCCTTTTACTTTTCCCTCATCCTTCTGAACTGGAATACTCGCTAGTAAGACGAATGAAATATACGCAGTTAACATCATTACAATTATCTTTCCATTGTATTTCATCAACTTCCCTAATTGATTTTGGAAATAAAAATTCTTTCTTAGTAATCATGCGACTTAATTTATGCCCTGTTCTCTATTTATATAGGTAATCTATTTTTAATCTATTTTCTATCTTTGTTTTCAAAGAAGAAATAGTATGCTCCACAAGCAACCATATAAAACAACGCACAAATAAAGAATGGTATGTCCATGTTATAGTTCGCCATAATCCAACCCGAAATTGGTGGAGAAAGACTATTCGATACATTGTATAACAGCGTAATTATCGAGGCTGCAAATGCCCTTTCGTTCTTTTTTACGCACCCTAAAATATATGATGTGCCTATAGGCGAGGCTGCGTTCATAAGCACAGTCCTTACAAGATAGAATATCGCAGCAAGTGTAAAATATGGATACGATAGAGGAATTGCAATAAGCATGATTATAGAAACGCCTTGTGTGAATACAATTGTTCGGATACTTCCTATTCTTTCTGCAAGTTTAGGTACGAGAAGATAAGATATTGCCATAAGCAAACTTGTAATCGAAAACACGCTTGCAACTATTGCCATCGGTGCTTTGTAATGTATAGTAAAATAAAGTTGCATGAATGGAATGACAAAACCTGCACCGAATGCTATTAGGCTATTTGCAAAGGTATATTTTGCAATGTAACTTGTAGATTCCTTATCGAGAATCCAAAATCTCTCTTTCCCTTTTTCTTTTTTATCTATTCTTTTATCATCTATTATATTTTCTACTATATAATCTTCCTTAGATTCTGTTTTATAATCTTTAACCTTTTCGAGAGAAGGTTGAGTATAACTCCCTCCATCTAGATTCTCTAACTCATCTGCATTGTCTCTATCTGCAATATTGTATAGAAAAGGAATTTCGCATATTAGCACAAATATAGAAATTAATAGCACGATTCTAAACCCCAAGCCCAAGGTATAACCTGATTTTTCAAGAATATCAGGCACCAAGCCAGCAAAAAATATGGCACTTGTTGAGCCTACCATGGTTGAGAACCTTTCAGCACCGAATAGGTAATTCCTTCTTTTATCAGATACTTTATTCGATAAAAGCGCAGAATAGGCAGGTCCATACATAGAATCTGCAATACCCATGGTAGATGAGGCAAGAACAAAAGTAAAGAAAGAATTTGAAAATATGTAAATTACAGTTCCGAATATAGATAGAAATACAGAACAAACCATGGCGCGTGCTCTACCAAGATAGTCAGCCAACCTCCCTGAGGGGAGCAAACTCGCTGCCCCGCACATTAGCCCTATAGAAGTAATCAATCCTATATCTCGCAAAGTGTATCCCAAAGAGGCTAAATAAAGAACAAGTACGAATCCAGAAAATGAGCGAGATGTTGCGTTTAATGTTGCTGCAAGTATCGCCTTTTTTGCATCTACATGGAAACCATGGTATGATAAATAAAAAGAAGAGACGAATTCTTTCGGATTAATATGTCCAAAATCATGCAAAATTCTTAGCCAGTATCTCAACTCAACACCTTACTTTTGAACGGCTGTTTTGATAAACCAAGCATGAATCCTATAATCTTCTGTAAGTTCAGGATGGAAAGAAAATACAAAAACATTACCCTGTTTTGCAGCAACAATCCCTTCAGGCAACTCTGCAAGCACTTTACAATCAGCATACACTTTCGTTATCACTGGCGCCCGAATAAAAACTGCATGATATTTAGTAGGTGTTCCTTCAAGAACAAGAGAAATATCCATCTCAAACGATTCTTTCTGCCTACCGAACGCGTTCCTATTCACTGCACAATCCATTAGACCAAGCAACTTAGTGTTTGTCTTCTCGACTTCCTCATCACCGAATTTGGAAAGAAGCACCAAGCCCGCGCATGTCCCCATAATTGGCATTCCTTTTAACGCCCTGTCTCTAATTTTATCAAACATTCCAAATTTTACTAACAGACGGGAAATTGCAGTCGATTCCCCGCCCGGAAGGATAAGACAATCTATTTCCTCAACCTGTTCTCCTCTTCGAATCGAATATGCCTTACCCTCCAAGCCGAGCATCTCAAGCGCTTTCTCTGACGCCTGGATATGTTCAGATACAGCACCTTGCACAGCCGCAACGCCTATTCTTATCATACTTTCCTTACCCGAAACAGAACACCATACGAAATATCTTTCCAAAAATCCCAGTAAGTGCATCGCTTGTATTAGCATGTGTAATATAATTAGACTAATAATTAGACTAAACAGCCCCATGCAAATAAATCTATAACCTAAAAGTCTCGTAAAGATAAAATGTACCATTAAAAGGCGCATCTGCACGATATACAGATATCTCTGCTCCATAAGGTGTGATTTTGAGTTGAATATAATTGTAGAATACTCCTTGGGAAATCATAGAGAGCGTAGGTATCTGATACCTTATCTTATTATTGTGTCCCTGTGAAGAATTGTAAAGACCCCCTCCTGCACCACTTATTATATAATGCACATTCCCCACGAGCGTATGTCGATAAATATGCTGATGCCCCGAAAAGACTGCAGTTACATTCGTCTCAGAAACAAGCAAGGAAAAATCATCTCTTAAACTTAAGTTAAGCCAGCCATGACCATTTGGATATACATCTGAAGAACTATAATCAAAAGGAGGACGATGTAAAAAGATGAACTTGTATCTATCTGTAGCATTTTTTAACAGACTCCCAAGCCAATCAAATTGCTCTCCACCCACAAACCCTTTTTCTCCTTCTAATTCAGTTGATAAAAAGACAAATAAAATATTGCCCTTATCTATTGCAAAATATTCTTTTTCTGATATGTATCTTCGAAACCCAAGATGCCCGTCTTCTGTCTCAACATCATGATTACCTTCTACCGCATACCAAAGCCGATTCGTGCTTTGCATTTTACCTAAAACATATCCATAATATTTTGTGCAATTCTTTGTATAGTCATCTTCTGCAGAAATCAAATCTCCATTTATCACAGAAAAATTTGGTCTTTTTATCTTTATCTCTTTTACAATCTCCTCGAATACGATATCGTGCCAAGGTTCTTTCTCGTTGTGATGAATATCTCCAAAGATAACTACGTTAAAATTCTCTTTTTCTTCTCTTTGAAAGAATTGTTGGATATTTATCGGATACACAAGAATGAACGCTAAGACTATTAGAATAAGCATAAATAGAGAACCTATAAGTTTTACAAACTTTACTCGATTTATTCGACATACTCGACCTGAAAATTTCCATCTGTTCATGATTTTCATTAATTACATCTCAGTAGAACTAATAGAAAAGCCAGCCTGAAAAATTATGCATTTTATCTTATAATCTTAATTCATTTTTTATCTTAATTTTATCTTAACTTTTTAGATTATGTAATATCCCGAAATTACTTCCTCTCGGAGAAAAGTAAAAGTTCTCCAGAGGCAATGAGGAAACTAAGCAAGAAAAAAGTAAGGTAGAGCATAAGAGAAATGGAGAAGGGAGAAGAATCA
>Ga0078972_1009919_pt1 | contig 18311 bp, 17 predicted proteins | sample YelNatPaOPGAMG01_FD_67568 | JGI IMG/M metagenome (GOLD analysis project Ga0078972, IMG submission 67568) | Hot spring thermophilic microbial communities from Obsidian Pool, Yellowstone National Park, USA - OP-RAMG-01 (SPADES assembly) (version 2) | ecosystem: Environmental > Aquatic > Thermal... | reverse complement strand
TGAACCAAGAGATAGATAATCCAGACACCCAAGTAGTCAACTTGACCATCAGACCCACCGGGTCTGACTCAAGCCAGTAAGCCTCCTCGAAACCCGGTGCGGTTCATGCTGGTGCTGTACCTGGCGTTGCGCAACTGGCGCACGGCGCTCGTGTCGTTCGCCGCGATTCCCTTGTCGCTGCTTTCCGCCGCGCTCATCCTGGACCACTTCGGCTTCAGCCTGAACACGCTGTCGCTCGGCGGTCTGGCGATCGCCCTGGGCGAGGTGGTCGACGACGCGGTGGTGGGGGTGGAGAACATTCATCGTCGCCTGCGCGAGAACCGCGGGCTGGCGCAGCCGCGCCCCGTCTACGAGGTCATGCTGCGCGCGACCCTGGAAGTGCGCAAGGCGGTGATCTTCGCCACCTTCTCGGTGGTCATCGTGTTCCTGCCCATCCTGCGCCTGACGGGAGTAGCCGGGCGCCTTTTCGGACCGCTGGCACTGGCCTACATGTTCGCGATCCTGTCCTCGCTGGCGGTGGCGCTCACGGTGACTCCGGCACTGGCGATGCTGCTGCTCGGCCATCGCTCGCTGGATCCGGCGGACCCGCCGCTGGTTGCGCGAGCCAAGCGGGGTTACAGCCGTCTGCTGGGCTCCGTGCACAGGCGGACCGGCCCGGTGCTGGCGCTGGTGGGGGTGATCGTGGTCGCCGGTCTGGCCAGCGTGCCCTTGCTGCGCACCAGCTTCCTGCCGCGGTTCAACGAAAACGACCTCATCGTGCATTTCCTGACGGCGCCCGGAACCTCGCTGGCCACGACCATGCGCATCGGCGAGCGGGCAGTCGCGATCATGCAGCGCATGCCCGAGGTAGCCCATGTGGTGATGCACGCCGGCCGCGCGCACCTGTCCAACGGCAACGCGCTGACCAACAAGGCCGAGATCGATGTCGGCCTGTCGGCCAAGGGCAACGCCGACAGCGCAGACGCCGAGCGCCGCATCCTGGAGTCCGTCCGGGGCGCGCCGGGGGTGCGCTGGTGGGCGAACACCTTCCTGACCGAACGGATCCACGAAACGCTCTCCGGCGTGACCGCGCCGGTGGTGGTGACGATCCTTGGGCGCCATCTCTCCGCGCTCAACGAGGATGCCCGGCGCGTGGCCGACGCGCTGCGCCAGGTGCCGGGCGCGGCCGGGGTGCGCGTGCAGGCGCCGCCGGGCACCCCGGAGCTCTCGATGGTCCTCGACCGGGGCGCGCTGACACGCTACGGGTTCACCCCGGCGGAGGTCCTCAAGGCCATCCAGACCTGCTACAGCGGCAGCACGGTCGGCCGGGTCTATACGGCCGGGGCCTCCGTGCCCATCGTGGTGGTGCTTTCGCCAGCGCTGCGCGCGGATCCGGCGGCCATCGCCGAGGTGCCGCTGGTCAACCGCGAGGGCACGGTGGTTCTGCTGGGCGCGCTGGCGCGGATCCGCGAGCGCTCCGGCCAGTCGCTCATCCTGCACCGCGGGGCCCAGCGCGTGCAACTCGTCACCGCCAACGTCAGCGGCAGTGCAGGGCAGTTCGTGGCGCGGGCCCGCCGCAGGCTGGCGCACCTGTCCCTGGCGTCGGGCGACTACCTGCGCATTGGCGGAACGGCGGCGGCGTCGGGCCAGGCCAGGCTGCAACTGGCGCTGGACTTCGGATTGGCGCTGGCGGCGATTCTCGGCCTGCTGGTCATCGCGCTGCACGACGGCCGCACGGTGGCGCTACTGGCCGTCAACCTGCCCTTCGCGCTGGTGGGCGGGGTCGCGGCGATCTGGATCGCGGGACTTCCGGTCTCGCTGGGTGCGGCGGTCGGTTTCGTGACGGTGTTCGGGATCACCCTGCGCAATGCGATCATGCTGTTGTCGCACTACCGCTCGCTGGTCACCGAGGACGGCCTGCCCTGGTCCTGGGAGACGGCGCGGCTCGGGGCCATGAACCGGTTGACGCCGATCCTGATGACGGCCTCGGTCACCGCGCTGGGCTTGCTGCCGCTGGCGATCGGCGCGCACCTCCCGGGGCAGGAGATCGAGGGGCCGATGGCCATCGTGATCCTCGGCGGCTTGTTCAGCTCGACCGCGCTCACCCTGCTCGTGCTGCCGACCCTGGCGCTGCGCTTCGCGCGATTCCAGGCGGCGGAACCATGGAATGACGCCACGGCACAGTCCGCTGCCTCGTGATGGTTCTTCTTGGACTCCCTTGACGATCGACGCGCACTCACTTGCCCACCGGTGGCATGGGAGATCGAACGACCTTGCGGAGAGGCACGGCGGATCGACGCCCCAAGCGCGCAACGGCGCGGAGAGTGCCCATGCACTGCGAGGACCCTCGTGTCTCTGCGCTGTGCGGCTCAGAGCGAGCCACCCTGCGCATCGCGGCGGCCGGCTGCGTGTATGGGTCGAGGAACCGCGAGAGCTGATCCTGCGGCAGCGGCGTCAACCCGGCGCGCTACCGGGTTTCTCGACGGCGACCTCCGGGAGGCGACACGATTGACGAAGTCACAGCCGACCCCTTAGACTTTTCCCCGATGGATGGCGATGGAGTTCGCCACAACTGCCGCAGGCCTCTCGGGCACGGCTGATGACTCCTACCCGATGTCGCCGATGGCGGCCTGCATGCGCAATGGGGAGGAGCCAATGGAAGGCCATGTCGTCCTTCAGCAAATTGCCCAGGTTCTGACCATTGCGCTGTTCGCGCCCCTGCTGCATGGCGTGATCGCGACCATCGAGGAGCGCGTCCAGCGCGGCACAGGCCCCTCGGTCTGGCAACCGTATCGCGACTTGTACAAGCTCGCTGGCAAGGAGATCGTGGTTCCGGCGACTGCGTCGTGGGTATTCTGGGCGGCACCGGTGGTGGCCTGCACGGCCATGCTGACCGTACCGATCCTGATCCCGGTATTGACGGACTATCCACTGCCCCTGTCGGACATGGGGGACATCCTCGGGGGGGGGCTGATTCTGACCCTCGGCGGCTTTGCCATCCTGCTTGCCGGGCTGGACAGTGGCCATCCCTACGGCGGCCTGGGATCGAGCCGCGAGGCGATGCTGGCCATCCTCGCGGAGCCGACGCTGATCATGGTGTTCGTCGGCATTACTCTGCTGGCCCAGGCCATGCTGCCGTTCGTGGTCAATCACCTGCTGGTCGCGCAACCCGCCGTGTTCTGGAGCCCGGCGCACCTGTTCCTGGTCGCCGCGTTCTTCATCCTGCTCACGGTCGAGACGGAGCGACTGCCGATCCACTCGTCGATCCACTACGAGATCTACATGATCGGCGAGGCGCGCATCCTCGAGTACTCGGGGCCGCTGCTGGCACTCCTGAAATGGGCGTCGTGGATGAAGCAGGCGATCCTGTACACCATTTTCCTCAACGTGCTGACGATTCCCTGGGGACTGTCGCGCCATGGCACCGCGCTGGGCATCGCCGGGGCGCTCGTCGCGCTGCTGGGCAAGTGGCTGTTGTTGGCGCTGGTGATGGTGTTCGTGGACACCGCGCAGTCACGCCTGCGCTTCTATCGCTACCAGGAGCCGCTGGCGCTGTCGTTCCTGATGGCCGTGCTCGCGGTGATTGCACGGCAGATCTGATCGCAGGCGCACCATGCTGATCTTCCACCTCGATCCTGTCGCGCAGGCGCTGTTCAGCCTGCTGGTGATCGTCGCGCTGATCCTGTCGTTCGTGATGCTCGGATCGCACTGGATCCGCAACCACATCGCCGCGTTCGCCGCCGAATCCTGGGTGATCGCAGCGCTTTCGGCCGCGGTCGGCGTCTATGGGCACTACCCCGAGCTGGTGTTCATCGCGGCGCTGACCGCGCTGTTCCGCGGCACTCTGCTGCCCTATCTGCTGCTGCGCATCGTGCAGGACCTGAAGCAGAACCGCGAGTTCACGCCGCTGCTGCAACCCTCGAGCAGCATGGTTCTCGGCGCCACGCTGGTGGTGTTGTCCTATGCCCTGGCGCATCGTCTCGGCGTGCGCATGCGACTCGCGGACAGCATCGCCGTGCTGGCCCTGACCGCGATGTTCGCACTCAAGCTGATTGGCTTCCTGATGCTGGTGCTGCGCGCGGAGGCCGTGAGCTCCATCCTGGGGCTTCTGGTCATCGAGAACGGCATTTTCCTCGGCTCGCAGATCCTGGTGCCGGGCATGCCGCTATTGCTGGAGATGGTGATCCTGTTCGATCTGTTGATCATCGTCTCGACCTTCGGCATGCTGATCCACTTTCTCCACAAGGAAGTCGGAACCACCAGCAGCCGCGAACTCACGCGCCTGGTGGGGTAGGCCGATGATCTGGCCCGTGCTCTATGCGATCTGGGCGGTCACCTTCGCGGCCGTGGGCGGATCGTGGATCTCGCGCCGCGCGCGTCTGGCGGAAGCCTTGAACCTCGTGGCCGCCACCGTCGACTTCGTGCTGGTGTGCGTGCTGCTGGCGGCGACGCCCGCGCAAGGTGCGACCGCATGGCACGGCTATCTGCTGCTTGACGGGTTCGGCGTCTGGGTGATGTTCTGCCTGGCCATCGTCTACCTGCTGGCCTCGATCTACGCCATCGGCTACATGCGCTGGATGCACGGCGAGCAGGCCCGGCTGCACCGCTTCTACGCGTTGTTCGCCGCCTTTGCACTCACCATGTTCCTGGCCCCCGCGCAGAACAACCCGGGGCTGTACTGGATCGCCATCGACCTGACGACCATCGTCAGTGCCTTCCTGGTCGGCTTTCAGCGCGCACCCGAGAGCATCGAGGCGGCTTGGAAGTACATCGTCATCGTGTCGGCCGGGCTCGGACTCGCGCTGCTCGGAACGGTGCTGTTCTATTGGGCCGGCACCTTCGTGCTGGGTCCCGTGTACGACATGACCTGGACCAGCTTCGGCACGATCACGCCGAAGGCCGAGCCGGTGCTGCTGCTGCTCAGCTTTCTGCTGGTGCTGGTCGGATACGGCACCAAGGTGGGCCTCGCACCCATGCACACCTGGCTTCCCGACGCTCACAGCGAAGGCCCGGCCCCCGTGTCCGCGATGCTTTCCGGCGCGCTTCTCAACTGCGCGATGCTGGGCATCGTGCGCTACCTCGTCGTGCTGCGCAACACGAGCATCGAGGCCACCGCGTCCACCGCGCTTGTCGTGCTGGGCGCCTTCTCGCTGCTGGTCGCGGCGCTGTTCATCACGCGCCAGGTCATTGTCAAGCGCCTGGCGGCCTATTCCAGCGTGGAGCACATGGGAGTCATCGCGCTCGGCTTCGGCTTCGGCGGCCCCCTGGGGGTGATCGGCGCGCTGTACCACATGCTCAACCACTCGCTGACCAAGTCCCTGGTGTTCTTCGGAGCCGGCAACATGATGCACGCCTTCGAGAGCAAGGACATGGGGCGCATCCGGCGGGTCCTGCGCTTTTTTCCGCGCTCGGGCGCGATCTGGCTGGCGGGCGCCGTGGCCATCACCGGCGCACCACCGTTCGGGCTGTTCCTCTCGGAACTGACCATCCTGCGGGGCGGCATGGCAAGCTCCAATACCTGGGCGGTGTGGTGGATGGGCGCACTGCTGATCGTGATCTTCATCGGATTCCTCTCGAAATTCCGGGGCATGTTCTTCGGCCCGAGGCCCGAGCATGCGCCGCAGCTGCGTCTGCGCGCGGTCCACGTGCTGCCGATGGCGCTTGCGCTCGCGGCCATCCTGCTGCTCGGCCTGTGGTGGCTGCCTCCGGTATGGCAGCATCTTGCCGGCATCGCCGCGCAGCTGGGAGGCGTCTGACATGCGCCATTGCCTGGTCCGCGAACTGCGTCCGCAGGATCTTCCCTCGGCGGCCGACGCGTTGCTGAGCGCCCTGGGCGAGCATTCCAGCGCCCATGGTCGCATGCAGTTCGCGTATGCCTGCCGCGGCGACCACGATGGGCTCGAAGTGCGCTACGTGCTCAGCCAGGGCGCGGGCCAACCCTACGCACTCTGGCGGTCCAGACCACAAGGGCACGCCTTGCCGAGCCTGGCCGACAAACTGCCTCTGCTGGGGTGGTACGAACGCGAGATCAGCGATCTCTACGGAATCCGCTTCGACGGCCATCCCGAGCCGAACGCCCTGGTGCTGCACGAGGGATTGGCGCCCGAGGCGCCGCCGCTGGCCGGTGTCGATCGCGCTGGGGCACCGCGGCGCGCAGAGGCCCTGCCGCCGGTGGTGCCCAAGGTCATCGGACCGGACATCCAGCGCCTGCCATTCGGCCCGGTGCGCGCCGATATCGTCGAATCCGCTCAGTTCCTGTTTTTCTACATCGGAGAAGGCATCCTGCACTATCACCCGCGGCTGTTCTACAAGCACCGCGGCATGGAGGCACGCTTCGAGGGCGTCGACCTGCGCACTGGAAGCATCCTGGCCGAGCGGGTATCCGGAATCGATTCCGTCGCGCACGCACTGGCCTACGCACACGCGGTGGAGGCGGCGCTGGGGTGGCGCGCGCCGCCGCGAGCGCGTTACCTGCGCATGATCCTGGCCGAACTCGAGCGCCTGTACAACCACCTGCACTATCTTGGACATCTGTCGAAGACCACCACGCTGAAGGTGGGAGAGGCACAGGGGCTGTGGCTGGAGGAACAAGTCAAGCAGGTCAACGCCAGGCTGACCGGGAGCCGCTTCTTGCGCGGCCTGATCACCCCGGGCGGGCTGCGCCGCGACCTCGACGTCGGCAAGCTGGACGCCTGGCTGGATGTCTTCGCCCGTGACATCGACGAGTACCTGCAACGCCTCGAGACCACTCGCAGCCATCTCGACCGGCTGATGACCACCGGGGTGCTGCCGCGCCAGGTCGCCTTCGACCAGGGCGCCACCGGCCCGATCGAACGCGCGAGCGACCTGGACCGCGACCTGCGTCGCGACCACCCGTACGCCAACTACGGCAAGATGCGATTCGCCGTCCCGGTGGAAGTCACCGGCGACGCGCACGCGCGCAGTCAGGTCCGGATGGTGGAAATCCGCGAGGCGCTCGCCATCATTCGCCAGACGCTGGGGCGCATCCAGCCAGGCCCGGTCATGCGCCAGGAGGTGCTGGAATCCGCCGACCCTAGCGGCGAAGGCCTGGGTTGGGCCGAGGCGGTGCGCGGCGGGCTTTTGTATGCCGTGCATCTGGATGCCTCGAGCCAGAAGCTGCAACGCGTCAAGATCAAGGATCCCTCGTTTTCCAACTGGCGCGTGTTCCCGTTCACGGTACAGGACAGCAACATGATGGATTACGCGATCAATGAAGCCAGCTTCGGCTTGTCCGTGGCCGGCGCAGACCGTTGACGAGGAGGGTGAGCATGCCGATATGGACCTGGTTCGGACTGCGCGCGGGTCGCGGCACCACGCCCTGGCCTCGCGCCCCTGGCCCCGACGGGCAGGAAGGCGTGCTTGGCCTGCCGCGGCTGGATGTGACGCGCTGTGTCGGCGAGCCGGGCAGCTGCACCGATTGCGCCGCGGCATGCCCGAGCGGGGCGATCCGCGTCGAGCACGGCCGCCCGCAATTGGACTATGCGCGCTGCGTAGGGTGCCAGGTCTGCACCGAAGTCTGTCCGCGCGAAGCATTCGCCACCAGCGAGGACTGGGCGTTCGGAGTCCGCGACAAGCGCGATCTGCGAGCCGACGGATCCCCTCGAGACACGACGCCGGCATCCTCCCCGGGTGGGGACGCAGCCCAGGAGGCCGAACTGGCGGCGCAGATCAAGTCCTTCGGCAGGAGCCTGCATATCCGCCATGTCGATGCCGGCTCGTGCAATGGCTGTGAAAGCGAGCTGCAGGCCTTGCTCAACCCCTTCTACAACCTGCACCGCCTGGGCATCTTCTTCACGCCTTCGCCGCGTTTCGCGGACCTGCTTCTGGTCACCGGCCCGGTGACCGAGGCGATGCGCGAGCCTCTGCTGCGCACCTGGGAGGCCATGCCCCAGCCGCGCTGGGTGATGGCGCTGGGCACCTGCGCCACTGGGGGCGGAACCAACGGTGGCGGCTACGCCTGCTACCAGGGACTGGACGGCATCGTGCCGGTCGACCTGTGGCTGCCAGGCTGTCCGCCCAACCCGGCGGCGATCATCGAGGCGCTGCTGGTGCTGCTGCGCCGCCGGCCGCAGCGAGTCCATGGAGGCCGGCATGCCAGCTGACACCATCAGCCTGAGCGCCTTCGCGCTTGCCACGCTCGCCTGGCTGTCGGCGCTCGTGCTCGACTTGTTCGCCGGATCGGCGCTGCCACGCTGGCTTCTGGCGTTCGGCTGCGCGCTGGCGGCGCTCGGCGCGCTCTGGGGCCTGCCCGGCGGGACGGCCTCGGCAGGAATGCTGCAACTCGGTGACTGGCCGGTTCGATTCCACGCCGATGCCGCGGCGCTGTGGCTGATGCTTCCCGCATTGCTGCCGGCGTTCTTCGCCGTTCTTCTCGGCGGCGCGGGACGACCGCGCGGCTGGAGCGCGGGCGCGGCACTGTCGCTGCTGGGCGCGCTGGGGGTGTACGGCCTGCAAGATGGCGCGAGCTTCCTCATCGCATGGGAGATCATGGGCTTCGGCGGCGCGGTCATGCTGCTGTCGGAGCACCGCAGCACCCAATGCGGACACGACAACCTTTTCATGCTCGCGCTGCTCGAAGTGGGCGGGGTGGCCTTGTTGCTGGCTGTGCTCATGCTCGGCCGCGACCTGGCGTTTGATTCCTATGCGCGGCAGTGGAGCGCATACGGAGGAGCCGGCGGTTTTCTCCTCGCCCTGCTCTGGCTGGCCGGATTCGGCGCCAAGCTGGGCCTGTTGCCGTTCTACGAGTGGTATCCGGGAGCCTACGGCAGCGGGAGCGGCTCGAGCGGCGCGCTGATGTCCGGGATCGTCATGAACGCCGCCTATTTCGCACTTGGGCGCGCACTTTTGCAGTGGCTGGGCACTCCGCCCTGGCTCGCCGGGATCGGCGTGGTCGTGCTCGCTGCGGGGGTGTTCACCGCGATCCTCGCCATCCTGTATGCCTTCCAGCAAAACGACTGGCGACGTCTGCTGGCGTTCTCCTCGGCGGAGAACGCGGGGGTCGCGGTCACTGCGCTGGGCGCGGCGATGGTGTTTCGCGCGGGCGGCAAGGATGCGCTGGCGTCGCTGGCATGGATCATCGGGCTGCTGCACCTGATGGGACACAGCCTGGCCAAGGGCACGCTGTTCTTCACCGCGGACGCCGCCGCGGCGCTCCAGGGCAATCACCAGCTGCGCCAGAATGCCATTCTGCGCCAGGCCCCCCTCACGCTGGGAGTCGGCGCGGTCTTCGGCGCCATGAGCCTGGCCGCCATGCCGCCAACCGCGGGGTTTGTCAGCGAATGGTATCTGTTCCAGAGCCTGTTCCACGATTTCGAACTGGCCGGCGACGGATCCCGGATCGCGCTGGCGCTGGCGGGAGCCGGGCTGGCGCTCACGGCGGCAGTTGCACTGGCGACCATGGTCAAGCTGTTCGGCGTCGGGCTGCTCGGACAAAACGAGCCGCACGGCGCGCTGCATCAACGCCATGTCAGCCGGCTCGCGGGCTTGCCGCGCCTGGCCGTGCTGCTGACCGGGCTCTCGGTTCCTTTCATGGCCGTCAGCATGGTGGCCTGGCTCGCACTGCTGCGGGGTGCCGCCTGGCCACAACCCGGCGCACCGGCGCGGATGGTTCACGACTGGCTGCTGGTTCCGCTTTCTGCGGGTTTCGCCTTCATCTCGCCGGCCAAGCTGGTCATCGTCACACCGCTGCTGGCGCTGATCCCTGCCGCGTTCCTTTGGGCCCGGAAGCGCTTCCCGACGCGTCGCGCCCCGCTTTGGTGCGGAGGCGAGGACTACGCAGCGCATTCAGGGGCAACCACGGCACTGGCCTTCTCCAATGCCCTGCGCGTGTTCTACAGCTTTGTCTATCGACCGCGCAATTCGGTCGCGCGGCAGTTCGAAGGCAAGCCGTATTTCCTCCGGGAATTGCAGTTCGACTACGCGCAGGCGCCGGTATTCGGCCCCCTGCTATTCGACCCCGCGGTGCGCGCCGTGCGATGGCTTGGCGAACGCCTGCGTTTCCTGCAGAACGGACTGATGAACGCCTACCTGGCGTATGTCGGCGCGTTGCTTCTGATCATCTTTGCCGTGGCGCTGGCCTGGACACCACCGTCCTGAACGCCCCATGGATTCACGACACGGGAGACAAGAACCGAATCCATCCGCATGATGCAGCTTGGGACCGCCCCGCGAGGCGTGGTCCGCTTTCAGACCCCCGGAATTTGCCGAACCATGACCTACCTCTACATCGCGATCTTCGCCGTCCTCGGCGCGTTCGCGCGCTACGGGCAAACTCTCGTCGTCCAGGGCGTCCTGGGACGCAGCTTTCCCTTCGCGACGCTGTCGATCAATATCCTGGGATCGTTCCTGATGGGATTCCTGTTCTTCGAGACCCTCGAACGCATCAACCTCAACCCGTCCTTGCGCACCGGCCTGCTCACCGGCGGCCTCGGCGCCTACACCACGTTCTCGACCTTCTCTCTGGAATCGCTCAATCTCATCGAAGGCGGCGATCTGACCAAGGCCGGGCTCTACGTGGCCGCCTCCGTCCTGCTGTCGATCGCTGCGGCGCTCCTCGGCGCATTCCTGTCTCGCAACCTGGGAGTCGGAACATGAAAACCGTGACGATCGCACGCATCTACATCAAGGAAGGCGACAAGGTCCAGGGCCACAACCTGATGAGGGAGATCTTTCATCTGCTCCACAGCGAGCAGAAGGTCCACGGCGTAACGGTATTCCGAGGAATCGCCGGCTTCGGCAGCAACGGCGAAGTACATGCCGATGACCTGTTGCGCCTGACGGTGCACCTGCCTCTTGTCATCGAGTTCTACGACGACCCCGAGGTCGTCAAGGCGATGCTTCCACGCATTGAACAAATGGTGCCCGGAGGCCACATCGTGTCGTGGCAGGCCCAGTGCGGATCGTGATGCGCACGCAGCTGCTCAATGGCCCGGATCAGCGGCACGGGTCGTCGGGCGGCGGCGACGCCGCGCGTGGAAGGATCTTTTCTTGACGCCCATGCGCAGCGGCTTCTAGACTTCCGTCAATCGGTGCCGGCGGTGGAGTTCGCCGGATACAAGTGCCCCAGGCTGGTGCGGGGCCGATGACTCCTACCCCTTGCCGCATATTGCGGCCTGATCATGGTCTGGGGAGGAGTCCTTGAAAGATCCCTTCGTCTCTGCGATTGCCGCGCCTGGCGGCCTGTTTTCGCGCGTTCGGCCGCGGGCGCCGTCAGCGCCAGTCGCGACCGAGCGCGATATCCGTGGGATCCACCGCTTGACGTGCGGGCGCGCGCGCGAGGCGTTTCGACGCGCCCAGCCACCCGGCACATGGTGAGGCCGAGGCGCAATTCCATGCCCTACACCGACTTGGCGATCGTCGTGCTGGTAAGCGTCGTGGCACGCCCCGCACGGTCGCTGCCGATGCGCGCGCATGCGGCGGCGCAGCCACGCTCCGCGTTCGCCTGTCCTGGATGGAGCATGCTCGAATCGGGCCTTCTCGGCTTCATCGCTGCGGCCGCCTTCGCGCACCCAGGCATCGATGGCGCGGTCAGGATGCAAGCCATCGACATGGGAATCGCTCTTTACCTCAGCGCCTCGAACTTTTCCGTGGCGGACCTGGGAGGGCTTGGGTACCAACTGCAGTCGCAGCATGTGCTTCTCTACGTGCTCGTGTGCACTGCGCTGTCGAGCGAGGCGGCCATGTTCGGCGGGCATATCGCGCAGACACTTGGAACCATGTCCTGAAGTCCCGCGCATTCCGCGTCGTCCACCCCGGCACCCATGGAAAGCCCCGTCATCCGGAGACATTTCGCAGCGAGCCTCGTGCTCCCTCGCTTGTCAGCCATCGACCCCGCAGAGCATCAGCCCAGGAGGAATGTCATGCACATTGTCTTGACCCGGCACGGCCAGGTGGAAGGTATCGATCCGCCGCGCTTCCGCGGCCGCATGGAACTGGATCTCACCGACGTAGGGCGCCAGCAGGCGCAGGCCCTGGGCTTGGCGATCGCCAGGCAATTTCAAGCCGACGCGGTGTTCACCAGCCCGATGAAGCGGTGCCGGGATACGGGCGCGGCCATTGCGCAGGCCTGCTCCGTCACCCAGCAGGTCCTCCCGGGAATCGATGACTTCGACTACGGCGACTGGCAATGGATGACCCATGCCGACGCGAACACCCAATACCCGCGCGAGTTCGCGCTGTGGAAGCGTTCACCGCAGTGGATGTGCTTCCCAGGCGGCGAGTCCCTGCAGAAGGTCGCCTGGCGCAGCGTCGAGGCACTTCGTGGGTTGTGGGACGAGCATCGCGACGGAACCGTGGTCCTGGTCGCGCATGACAGCGTGAATCGGGTTCTCCTCATGCATGCGCTGGAGCTTCCGCTGTCCGCCTACTGGCGCATCGAGCAGGAGCCCTGTTGCATCAACGAGTTGTTCGTCGGCGACGATGGCGTGGTCAAGGTCATGCGCATGAACGACACCACGCACCTGCGCATGAAATGAGCGATCCGGCACGACTGAAGCGGCGGGCCCTGGCATTCGTGCTGACCATCGGGGCCCTGAGCTTTTTCGCGGACTTCACCTACGAGGGCTCGCGCAGCGTGCTGGGCCCCTGGCTCGGAATGCTCGGCGCCTCCGCGCTGGCCATCAGCGCGAGCACCGGCGCGGGCGAATTCCTGGGCTATGCGCTGCGTCTGGCTTCCGGTCCTGCGGCCGATCGCACGGGATCCTATTGGCCCATCATCATTGCAGGGTATGTGCTGCAGATGGTTTCTGTACCGGCGATGGCCTTGGTGCACAGTTGGCCGCAGGCCGTGGCGCTTCTGCTGACGGAGCGAGTGGGGAAGTCGCTGCGCAATCCGCCACGGGACGCGCTGCTGGCACACGCCGGACAGCGGCTGGGCGGATATGGCTGGGCCTTCGGGCTCCACGAGGCGCTGGACCAATCCGGCGCGCTCTTCGGTCCGCTGTTGGTGGCCGGCGTTCTCGCCATTCGGCATGACTACCGCATGGCCTACGCGGCGCTTGCGATCCCAGCGGCACTCAACCTTGCGCTGGTCCTGGGCGCGCGCTGGGTCTATCCCAGGCCACAGGATCTGGAAGCGCGCGCGGTCGACTTCGAGGGCCGGGGAATGCACCCAGGATTCTGGACCTACCTGGCCGGGGCGGCGCTGGTGGCGGCGGGCTTTGCCGACTACCCCTTGATCGCATTTCACTGGCATCGTGATGGAGCGGTAGGGGCTGAATGGGTTCCCATTCTGTATGCGATCGCCATGGCCGTGTCGGGCACGGGCTCACTGTTGTTCGGAAGGCTTTATGACCGCCATGGGCTGAAGGTGCTGATTCCCCTGACCCTGGCAAGTTCCCTGTTCGCGCCGTTGGTCTTCTTCGGAAGCTTCTGGTTCGCCTTGGTCGGCGCCGCGTTGTGGGGCCTCGGAATGGGGGTGCATGAGTCGCTGATTCCCGCCGCGCTGGCACGGCGCGTAGCGCCGCAGCGACGAGCCTCGGCCTATGGCCTGTTCACCGCCGGCTATGGGCTGGCATGGCTCCTCGGAAGCATCGTGATCGGCGTCCTGTATCCCGTGTCCATCCTGGCCGTCGTGGCATTTTGCGTCGTCTGCCAGATCGCAGCCCTGCCGCTGCTCGCGAGGGTGTCGCGATGAGCGTGGAATGCGGCGATCAGCTGGCGCGCGCACTCCAGCGACTCGATGGCGCACTCTCCGAGGCACTGGCCTGCCTTTGCGCTTGCGCCGAAGAACGCGTCTTTCAAGCTTTCGTCGACGACGCCTCCCCTGTGGAGAAGCGTGTGATCGCGGACAAGATCGGCGCCATGCGACAAACCCTGAAATCCGCGCTCGACCCGCTGGACGTCAGGGCGCAAGAGCCCACGATGAGCGCCATCGCGGCGGTCCGCGCCCGCCTGGCCGCGGCGCATGCGGCGGTTCCCGACCTGGCAGGCAGGTCCGCGTCCGGCCGGACCGACCGGACCGAGGAGCAAGAACGCGTGCTGCGGCGCATGAACGCGGATCTGATCGATCAGCTGGATGATCTGGAGGCCTATCTCGCCCAGGGAGGCAACAGGCTTCGCCTCGCGAGACGGCTGTGCGCGGACGCGGGCATTGACAGCACCCCTCGCTTGGCCGAGGCCCTGCGGCTGATCGACAAGTACCGATTGACGAGGTTTCGTTCGGCAGCCTCCGTGCTCTCGGAGCGCCTACGCGCCCCGAGGTTCCGGATTGGAGTGTTCGGTCGCTCAAAAGCAGGAAAGTCCTCGTTTCTCAATCACATCCTGGGCACGAACGCCCTGCCCGTGGGCATAAGCCCCGTCACGGAAATCGCCATCCAGGTCACGCACGGGCTCCAGCCCATCGGCCGTGTGGAATTTGCCGACGGTGGCTCGGAAGTCTTCCATCCGGCTCGCCTGGCGGAGTTTGCCAGCGCGCAGCAAAATCCCGGAAACATGCGCCACGTGCAGGCGCTGACCCTTCAGACCAATGCACCTTGGTTGACGGATGGAACGATACTCGTGGATACGCCGGGCATCGGACAGGCACGGGATTCGTCCGGGATGCAATCCCCGGTGGATTTCGTCGACTTCGACGCCGGGATCGTGCTGGTGGATGCGACCTCGACGCTGGCCGACGAAGACGTCGCCCTCATGGATTCGTTGGTCCATGCCGGAGCCGAGGTCCAGGTGCTGGTCGCCAAGGCGGATCTGCTGGACGCATCCGACCTCGAGCGCGCCGTGGCCTACACCCGACGCCGCGCTTTCGAGCAGCTCGGGCTGGACCTGCCCATTCACGCCATCAGCAGTCACGCACCATCAGGCGAGATGGCCGACCGATGGGTCCGGCATGAACTGCTGCCCCAGGTTCAAGACGCCCACCATCGGGCCTTGGTCTCCCTGGCTCGAAAGGTTTCGATGCTCAGCGAGGCAATCCGTGCCACGTTGACGCGCCGCCTCGCCGCCACCGAGCGCGCTCCCGAACTGCGCGGCCTGAACCTGCGCCTGGCGCATCAGGTGCTCGATCAAGCAAGACAGCGACTGGCAGAGGCTCGTTCAAGGTCCCCCCTCATCGAGGATCTTCCTCGATCCGCGTCGATCGCGCTGGATGAGGCCGCGAGCAACGCCGCGGTGCTCTGGATGGCCCATCGACGCCCCGAGTTCGATCTCAGCGCGCTGATCGAAGCTTCCGTGCGCTCGCGCGCGGCCGCCGCCGCGTCCGCATCCAGTCGGGAATTGAGTGACCTGCGCGCGATGGCTCAGGTCTGCCTCCACGATGCGGACCTTGGGCTGAGCATGGATCTTGCCCGCGCCCAGTCCCCACCGGTGCTCGAGATACCGCCCGATCCTGCCTTGTTCACGATTTCGCGCCCCCTCGGCACGGGATTCGGGGGACAGGCGTTCTTGAAGCATGTGGTGCGGCAGGCGATGCGTGATCGCCATCTCGAAGATCATGTCGCGAGAACGCTCGAGGCCTTCGCGCGGGCACTGCAGCAATGGCGCATGACCGCCCTGGAAGCACTGACAGCGGAATTCCTGAACAGGATTCAGGCATTGGAGCCGCTCGAAGCATCCACGGGGGATTCCCTGTCCGAGATGGCCATGGATATCCGAGGCCTGTCCCTCGCCGCAGCGCAACAGACACCTGACGAGCCGAGATAGGCGCATCGAACCGCCGCCGAAACCATCGAGGCACCGAGCCATGGTCGCAGCATGAAGACACTCAGCATTCTTTCGTGGAACACCCTCCTGGGAGGCCGGGACGCCAGCGACGATCGGCGCGCCCGCGCGCAGATCAAGGTCATCGATGAACGGAAGCCCGACATCCTCGTCCTGCAGGAACTCCGCGGCTTCGATGCCCATGGCGGCTCCTGGATGTATGCCATCGAGGCACAACTCGGCATGCGCGGGTTTCTCGCGACCGCTCCGCGCACGGGTCATCACATCGGGGTGTTCATCCGCCCATGGCTTCGCCCCCTGCGATTCGACATCGACCACGTGAACTTTCACCACACGCTGGCTGTACTGGATGTCACGATTCCCGGACGGGAAAATCCGCTGAGCGTGATCGGTGCGCACCTCTGCCCGAGCGGCGCCCAGTCACGCAGGCGCGAGGCCGCCTGCCTCGGGACGCGCGCCGCTCCTGACAGATGGACCATCATCGCAGGCGACCTGAATACATGCTCGCCTCATGACCCGGAGCCCGATGACTGGCATACCTTGCAGAGTCATCATCGCATTCGCTATCTAGCCGACGATCTCCAGAGCATCGATCGCTCCGCGTTGGCGCATCTGGAGGCGGCCGGATGGGTCGACCTGGGGCATATGATGGGCGCCGCCAGCCACCCGACGGTGCCTACCTCGGGCTTCCGGGGCGGCGAATTTCCGACCATGCGCTGCGACTACCTGTTGGCGTCCAAGAGTCTGGCGGCGCAGGCGCGGACCTACGAAGTCCTTCGCAATCACGCAACAGACGGTGGTTCCGACCACTATCCCCTGATGGGGACCTTCGCGGTGTACTAGTACAACATCCCGGAAATAGCGTTACATGCTTGGATCGAGGTATGGCGCCAGGATGGTGACCACGATCTCGGTGGTTTGGCGCAGATTGCCGGCGGCGGGGAGCGGCTCCCAGCGGCCCGAATGAGTTCGGAACGCAGCCGTGTAGTGGTCGGTTCCGGTCTGGGTCAATCGGGCAACGGTGTCGAGGGAGTCGTCGTGCTGCATCTGGATGAGTAGATGCCTGCCATAGCGGCGCACTCGGGCGGCGGCGTGCCCCGTCAACTGCGCGAGCAAGCCTTGCAATTCACTGGCGCGGTCGGGGATGAGGGGTGTGATCATGATCTGCGGCGATGGACGTGACGCTTGGGTTCCCCAGTTTGCAACTCGAAGCCGGCAAACGTCCAGCGGAACGGCCGCGGATCGACGTTGCGCTGGGCCACGAAGTCCTCGGTACGCTCGCGCAGATGTTGCACCGAGGTGTGGCTGGCACGGCGTAGAACCCGGCGGGAGTAGATGCCGAACAGCAACTCGATCTGGTTGACCCAACTGGCATGCAGCGGGGTGTAGTGGAAGACGAAGCGTCCGCCGTGTCGGACATTGAACTCCTGCCACACGCTCTGGGCGCGATGGGTATTGAGATTGTCCCAGATGACATGCACTGGCCCGCTTGGATATGCGCGCGCGACGTCTTCCATGAAAGCCACCAGGTCGGCCTGGGTGCGGCGATCGGTGCAGCGTCCCAGTACCCGGCCGGTATGCACGTCCAGCGCCGCAGTCAGCGCCTGTGTACCGTGCCGGATGTATTCGAATTCGTGGCGACGCACTCGCCCGGGTTGCGCGTGGCGATCCGCATGCTTGCGCTCGATGGCCTGGATGCCGGTCTTCTCATCGACGCTCAGCACCACGCTGCCCTTGGGCGCGCGCCGGTACAGCGCGCAAATCGCGTTGACCTTCTCGCGGAATTGCGGGTCGGGCGAATGCAACCATTGCCGAACGCGGTGCGGCCGCACGTCGCCAGCCTGCAAAATGCGCTGCAAATGGCTACGGCTGATCTGCTTGACCACGCCTCGCTCCACTGCGCGCGCGCATAGCGCATCCAGCGTCGGCAGCGTCCCGGCGCGATCCTCGCCAGTCTCGCACGCCAGCGCCAGCAGTTGCAGGCGCTGCGCCGGATCAATCTGCCGAGGTCGGCCCGGGCGCCGCCCCTCCTGCAAGCCCTCAACACCCGACTGCGCAAGCCGATCTCGCCAGCGCGTCACGGTCGGCCGCGACACCTGCAACGTCTCTGCGATCGACGAGATCGTGTGTCCCTCGTGGAGCATCAACGCGATCCGTGCTCGCAGCGCGTCGCGCTGCGGCACCGTGCCGCGCCGCAGGGTCTCTTGCAGCTTCCCCTGATCCTTCCTCGACAACTTGATGACTGCTGCCACGCGTTCACGCCTCATGGCCAAACAGTCTACTTCATGTCCATCTAGTTGTAATGTTATTTCGGGGATGTTGTACTAGTGTCCTGTCCCGCTAATACCTGGCATTTCGTTCGTGTGCCTGCGGGAGCGATCGTCGGTTGCCCGCACAGGGTCCAGACTGGACGTCTGGACCCTGTGCGGGCGGCCGGCGAGGGCCCCGCAGGCGCCGAACCCTTCGGGCTGGGCCGTATCGGGGCGCAGGCAAGGCGCGGGGGCGGGCTCCCCGCATACACCTGCTTGTATATTTCGGCCTGCGGGTGATTGCGCACGCCGGCCGCGTCGCGCGTCGACATCGCCCCTTTTCCGGAGCTCCATCATGAAAACCGCCCACGATCTGGTCACCGCCGCCAAGGCGCGCATCACCGAAAT
>Ga0078972_1009917_pt1 | contig 18314 bp, 18 predicted proteins | sample YelNatPaOPGAMG01_FD_67568 | JGI IMG/M metagenome (GOLD analysis project Ga0078972, IMG submission 67568) | Hot spring thermophilic microbial communities from Obsidian Pool, Yellowstone National Park, USA - OP-RAMG-01 (SPADES assembly) (version 2) | ecosystem: Environmental > Aquatic > Thermal... | reverse complement strand
TCTAAATTGATGCCTGGTATTTCAAAGACCTTTTGCTTTATGCCTCCTATTATCCTTGATTTTGTAAGTTGTTCACCTTTATTTATCAAAGAAGAAACACAAAGAGCATTCGCTACCTACAGAGGTGTTCTCGATGTATTTGACACTTACTAAGTAGAAGTTTTTATTTTGTATAATTCAATTATGAGAAAAATATTTGTCGGTTTATTTTTATTTCTGTTTTTTTTGAAAGGATTTGCTCAACAGAAGGAACAAAAATTTTTTCATCCTTTGTATATATGTGAACTTCCAAATATAAATGATTACAATATTTTTGCTAATTCTGGGTGGGATGGAAACTGGTATATTGGATACAATGTCTGCTGGATAGAGAAAATTGTTTTGCCTGAAGGTATTGAAAAAGAAAACTTTTCAAAAGCATTTATTGGTGCAAAAATTGGAAGAGCTAAAACAAGGCCTGTTCAGGGAAAACCAATCTGGGAAAAGGAACCAATCCCGGGGGCAATTTATATTGCAGTTTCATCTACTTCTGCCTGGAAATCCAGTTCAAGACATTTCCTTGTTTCAACAGAAGATATCCCGCTTGAAGGAGACCCGGAGAATGCCCTTGATGGAGTAGGAGAATCAAGATGGTTCTGGGTTGAAGTTCCAGTTGAAGATATAAATTTTGAAGGACCAAATTTTGTTGCTCTCTGGTCGCCAACTACAAGTTTTATTTCAAGAGAAGTAGCGCCAATTCTCTGTGGCGGATGGGGCTCAAGAGAAAGACAACCTGAGCCAAATACATTTCTGAATAATGAAATTCAGGGGTCTCCACCAGTTGACCCTGAAAATTCTCTTAAAACACCAATTTCTGTTTTTGAGCCAGCAATAGCGATTAAACTTATTCCAAAAGGAACTGAGCAAAATATTTATATTGAGATTATTGAAATTAAAGAAGGAAAAAAAGGAACAGGAAACAAGACAATAGTTTCTTTAATTTCAGGTAATAATATTGAAAGAGCATGGCTTGAAGTTGTGTCTTCAACAACACCATATCAAAAAATTGGAAGATATGTTTATAACCCGCCTTATATTTTTACACTCAATCCAGAAGTTCTTCCGAAAGGAAAAATTTTTGTTCGTGTTGCAGCAGAAGATATTTTTGGGAACAGAGGTTATAGTTTGCCTTTAGAGATGTCAGTTGAGTTTAATCCTCCTAATGCACCGATTGAAAAAAAAGGAAAATAAAATATTTGCTTTCATTTTTTCATTAGGGGAAAATAAAAAAGGTGTTTAATATGATAATCAAAAAAGAAAGAATTGATATTGAAAATTATTCAGACGATGCTTCTGGTTTAAGAAGTACCAATATTGATAAAGTTTTTATTCCTGAAAATGAAAAAGAAATCCAGGAAATAGTTCAGGAGTGTAATTCTAAAAAAGAATTTTTGACTGTTTCTGGTGCAGGGACAGGCACTGTTGGCGGAAGAGTTGCTTTTAGAGGTAATGTTCTTTCTTTAGAGCGAATGAATAAAATTATAGAAATAAATAGAGAAAAAAAATTCGCTGTTTTGCAGGCAGGAGTTATTGTAAAAGAATTTCTTGATGAAATTTTGCCCAGAGGTCTATTTTATCCGCCTTTTCCAACTGAAAGAACAGCAACAATAGGAGGTAACATTTCAACAAACGCCTCTGGTGAGTATAGTTTTAAGTTTGGTTCTACAAGAAAATATGTAAAAAGAATAAAAGTTGTACTTAGCGATGGAAGAATTGTTAACTTAAAAAGGGGCCAGGTTTTTGAAAAGGATGGATATTTACAGGTTCCTGAAACTGGAATAAGATTCAGAATTCCCCGGTATGTAATGCCACGGGTGAAGAAACACTCCGCGGGGTATTACTCTTGCCCAGGTATGGACTTAATAGACCTTTTCATTGGTTCTGAAGGAACTCTTGGTGTGATAACAGAAGCAGAGGTATCACTTATTGATTCATTTGAAAATGTTTTTTTCTGCGCAGTATTTTTTGAAGACCTTAAAAATGCAACTCTGTTTGTCAAAGAGATTAAAAACAGGCAGGACTTATCAGAAAATGTTCTCTGCCTTGAATATTTTGACAAAAATTCGCTTGATTTTTTAAGGCCCGCTTATTCAGAGATTCCTTCTTCTGCAAAAGAATGTATTCTGTTTGGAGTTCAGATAAATTCTGAAAGTGATTTATCAATCTGGGATGATTTACTTACAAAATATAATTCTATTGAAAACTGGCTTGGTAACACAGAAAAAGACATAGAAAAACTTTATTCATTCAGGCATAAACTTCCTGAACTTATAAATGAGATGTTAAGAAGAAAAAAACAGACAAAACTTGCAACAGATATTGCAGTTCCAGAAGAAATGTCATTAGAAATGAAAAATTTTTATGAGGAAAAAATAAAACATTCTGGCTTGAATTCAGTAATTTTTGGGCATATAGGTGAAAGTCATCTCCATGTGAATTTATTTCCTGAAACAGATAAAGAAATAGAAATTGCAAATAAATTGTTAATTGAATTTGCAAAAAAGGCAGTGGAATTTGGTGGAACAGTATCAGGTGAGCATGGCATAGGCAAGAAAAAACACAACCTATTAAAAATAATGTTTGGTGAAAAAGGAATTAATGAAATGATAAGAGTAAAAAGAATTTTAGATAAGAATTGTATTTTAGGGCCTGACAATATTTTCCCGCTGAATTTAGCCCTTTCTTTTAACCCTTCTGAGATTTTATGAAATTTTCAATAGAGCGGTCATAAGTGCGTTCATATTTTGGTGGGAAAAAACAGGCAGGAAGTTCACCAGCCCTGCGATGATAAACTATACATTCACAACATTTCCCTTTCCTTGGGCAGGGCTCATATGTGCAATTACAATTTTTTAAGTTTGACTGAATATTGCATTCTGCCATTTTTGAATGACCCCCTGACCAACATTTTTCTTTTGTAGTTACAATTATATATTTTTGTTAAACATTTTCCAGAAAAGTATTCCTATTATACTTTTTGAATCCTTTATTTTCCCATTTTTTACCCATTTTAGAGCGGTTTCAAATGGAATAATTATTTTCTCTAAAAACTCATCCTCATCTGGATTACTTTTTACTGGTTTCAAACCCGTTGCTGAAAATATATGTAGAACTTCTGTTGAAAAAGCAGGGGTTGGCCAGAAAGAAATAAGTTTTTTTATTTTTGATGCCTTAAACCCAGTTTCTTCTATAAGTTCTCTCTGGACACATTTTTTTAATGATTCATTGTATGAAAGTTTTCCTGCAGGCAATTCATAAGTTATTTTTCTGACAGGATATCTGTACTGTTTTACAAGAACAATATTTTTTTTATCAATAAAAGGAAGAACAGTTACTGCCCCGGGATGTTCAGTATATTCCCTTGTTGCAAGTTTTTTATTGGGAAGGACTATTGTATCTACATAAAAATTCAACGATCTGCCATTGTAAATTTTTGTTCTTGAAAAGGTTGTCTCTTTTAGATTCATATTTATTATGCCACCACTGAAAAAGTGTCTTGTAGTTGCTCAATTTATTGAGCAGATTAGAAATTTTAACTATTTAGCCCGCCTGCCTGTTTCAGGCATGGTAAATCAGGTAACTACAGGGTTTTTCACCAATTTCATTATATACAATTTATCAGAAGAGGTCAAGTTGACATAATTTTTTGAATTTGGTATTATGTAATCTATGATATTTATTTCAATGATTTTATCTGTTTTGTTGTTCTTTTTGGGTTTGTCATACTTTTATTACCCATCTTTTATAATTAAGATGAACAAATGGTTTAGAGATAAGTTTTTTAATGATAAACTTGTATTGATGGATAGAAAAAAGATGGGTATTATCTGTATAGTTATATCTTTAGTCATTTTTTATTTCGGTGTGTTTATTCCAAAACTTTCTTTATCTTTTAAGCAACAGGATATTCGGAATGATTTATATCATGCCTGGTGTTATTATTATCAGAAAAACTATGACAAGGCAGAAAAGATATGCCGTGAAATATTGTTTTTTGAACCTGAAAACTCAACAGTTAAAGAGCAACTGGCCTTAATTTATTTTTCCAGGGGCGATTATAGAAAATCAATATATTATTGCAAAAGGGTTCTTGAAGAAAATCCAAACAATAGAAGGATAGAAAAAATTCTTAATTCAATTAACGAAAAAATATCAAAGAAATAATATGAGAGTTGACGGAAAAACAAAAATTACAGGGATTTTTGGTTATCCTGTAGAACACACGCTTTCTCCTTTTATTCATAATTCTGGATTTGAATATCTTGGGCTTAATTTTATATATGTTCCTTTTAGGGTTCATCCGGACGATCTTGGTAAAGCAGTTGCATCTTTGAGAGTTTTAAATATTGCTGGAGTAAATGTGACAGTTCCCCATAAAGAAAGAGTATTAAAATATTTAGATGAAATTTCATCGGATGCAAAAAAAATAGGAGCAGTAAATACAGTTGTAAATAAAAATGGCAAACTTAAAGGATACAACACTGATGCTTCAGGTTTTTTGAAATCATTAAAAGAACATATAGAACCTGCTGGAAAGCAAGTTGTTTTGCTTGGCTGTGGCGGTGCTGGTAAATCAATTGCGGTTTCACTTGCTTCAAGTAAAATTAAGGAAATTTTTTTATACGATATTGATTTAAAGAAATCAGAAAAACTTTCAAAAAAAATATTGTCATTTAATGTTAAGTCACAGATAATTAAAAATTATGAGTCATTAGAAAAAGTTGTAAGTTTCTGCGACATTTTAGTAAATGCTACAACTGTTGGTATGAGAGAAAATGACAATCCTTTGATAAGGCCAGAATGGTTGAATAGAAAAACTTTTGTATATGACATAATTTATAACTGCAAGACAGAACTTATAAAATTGGCAGAAAAAATTGGTTGTAAATGCACTGGTGGACTTGATATGCTTTTATATCAGGCAGTTGAGTCATTTGAACTCTGGACAGGTAAAAAAGCCCCTGTTGAAGTTATGAGAAATGCATTAGTTTCTGCCTTAAAATTGTAATATATATCCAGCCAATGTAGCGGTGGAATTACTATTCCGCAGATATATTGTCCATCTGATGCAATTGCTATTATATTGTTACATAGTAATGCCCGACACAAACATTGGCGGGCATGCAACCGCTACAATATGGGAAATGTTAAACAGAAAGGGGGGATAAAATTGGGAATCTGGATTATAAGAGTACTTGTTATTGTTATTGGTCCTATTATTGGCTATTTTCAAATTTCCAGTGATATAAAAGGAATACTAATAGGACTATGCATTACCTCCGTTGTAGTAATATTAGAATTTCTTATTGGCAGTATACCTCTTGATACTATTGTTGCTGCGGTAATTGGAATTGTGCTCGGATTTATTTTTGGAAATCTGCTGGAATATGGAGTATTTTCTCTTGGCAATGATAGATTATCAGAAATTATGGGAAGATATTCGTTGCTTATTAAGTTAGCCCTTGTTGTTTTTGGGCTTCTTATAGCAGTCAGGAAAAAAGAAGAAATTGATTTATTGGATAAAGACATATTAAAATCAGCAGGTAAGAAAAAGTTTGAACAGTTCAAAATTCTTGATACAAGCGTGATAATAGACGGCAGAATAATAGATATAGTAGAAACAAAATTTTTAACAGGTCCAATTGTGATACCTCAGTTTGTTCTAACAGAATTACAAAAACTTGCTGATTCAGCAGATACCAGCAAAAGGGTTCGTGCCCGTCGGGGGCTTGAGATTCTTCGCAAGTTGCAGGATGAATCAGATATTATTGTTAAAATTTATGAAAAAGATTATCCTGAATGGAAAGATGTAGATACTAAAATTATTCAACTTGCTAAAGACATTGATGGTGTTGTTTTGACGACTGACTTTAACTTAAACAAAATTGCTTCGCTTCAGGGTGTAACTGTTCTGAATGTGAATGACCTTGCAAATGCACTTAAACCAATTTATTTACCTGGTGAGACAATGAGTGTTTATGTAGTAAAAGAAGGGAAAGAAAGAGACCAGGGAGTTGGCTATCTTGACGATGGCACTATGATTGTTGTGGAAGACGGCCGAAAATTCATAGGAAGAAAAATAGATGTTGTTGTGACTTCAGCACTTCAGACATCTGCCGGAAGAATGATTTTTACCCGTTCAAGGTGACACAAAGTGTCACCCCGAGCAATAGCGAGGGGTCCACTTTCACGGGGGAGTGGTTACTGGCCATGGGCAAGGGGGTTGCTTCGGTCGTTTCACTCCCTCGCAATGACAACAGTGGGTAAGGGGGTCCCTCGTTCCACTCGGGACGATGCTTCGCATCGGGTTGTCATTGCGAGCAAGCTCAAAAATATCCTCAATTAAATGAAGATTGGAACAATAATAGTTGCCGCAGGTCAGGGAAAAAGGTTTGGTGGAAAAAAACAATTTTATATTATAAAAAACAAACCAGTTTTTCTGTGGTCACTTGAAAAATTTATTCCTTTTTCTGATTTTATTGTTTTAGTTTTGCCAGAAGAAGATATTAAGAAAACTGAAAAAATCCTGACGAGGTTTTCTCATATTAAAAAATTTAAAGAGAAAATAAAATTTGTTGCTGGCGGAAAACATCGTTATGATTCAGTTAGAAATGGTCTTGCACATATTCCGAAAGAATGCAAAATAATCTGTATTCATGACGGAGTGAGGCCTTTTGTGAAATCAGGCGAAATTTCAGATTGTATTTTATCAGCAAAGAGATATGGCGCGGCTATCTGTGCTATTCCTGCTACTGACACAGTAAAACTTTCTACAAAAGATGGTTTTGTTGATAAAACAATTGACAGAAATTTTGTTTGGCTTGTTCAGACACCGCAGGTCTTTAAAAGAGAAATAATATTAAAAGCATATAAAAAGTTTGGTAAAAAAATTCCAGAAAATATTACAGATGATTCTGGACTTGTTGAACTTGCTGGATTTAAGGTTAAAATTGTAAAAGGTTCGGTTTCAAATATTAAAATTACGACAAAAGAAGATGTAAAAATCCCCCTCTATCCCCCTTTATGAAAGGGGGAAGAAGGAAGTTGGGTGAGTAAAACCTATGAAAATCGGAATAATTTCAGACACACATGAGAATATGCCTTTAATAGCAAAAGCAGTTGAAATCTTTAATAATGAAAAGACAGAACTTGTTTTACATGCAGGCGATATAATATCTCCTATTACTTTTAAGGAATTTAAAAACTTAAAATGCAAAATGATTGCTGTATATGGAAATAACGACAGCGAAAAAAAATTTCTTTCTGAAAGATTCAGTCAAGTTGGCGAAATTCACACAAGATATTATGAAACAGAGATAGAAGGTAAAAAAATTCTCCTCATCCATGAGCCAGATTTGCTTGAGCCAATTATTGCATCTCAAAAGTACGATGTTATTGTATATGGCCATACACATAAACTTGATATAAGAACAGAAGGAAAAACACTTGTTTTAAATCCGGGAGAATGTGGCGGCTGGCTAACTGGTAGAAGCACAATTGCAATACTGGAATTACCTTCAAAAAAGGTTACGGTTTTAGATTTATGACTGACTATTCAAAAACAGTAAATTTACCAAAGACGGATTTTCCTATGAAGGCGAACCTGCCTGTCAGGGAGCCAGAAATTTTATCTTTCTGGGAAAAGAACGATATCTATAAAAAAATTCTTGAGAAAAATAAATCGGGTAAAAAATTTATTTTGCATGATGGTCCTCCTTATGCAAATGGGCATATCCATCTTGGTCATGCACTGAATAAAATATTAAAAGACATAATTGTAAAATTCAAATTACTTCGTGGATTTTGGACTCCTTATATTCCTGGTTGGGATTGTCACGGGCTTCCTATTGAGCATCAACTTTTTAAGGAACTTGGTATTGACAAAAGACAAATAGATATAGTGAGTTTTAGAAAAAAGGCAAAGGACTTTGCCCAAAAGTTTGTTGATATTCAGAAAGAAGAGTTCATTCGTCTTGGAATTTTTGGTGAATGGGGAAATCCATATTTGACAATGAACTATAATTATGAAGCAAATATTGTAAGGGTCTTTAAGGAACTTGCAGGTTCTGGTTATATTTACAGATCAAAGAAACCAATTTACTGGTGTCCACACTGCGAGACCGCTCTTGCTGAAGCAGAAGTTGAGTATGCTGACCATATTTCACCTTCAATATATGTTAAATTTCCGGTTGTTGAATTTCCTTACTCACTTACTCACTTACTCACTTACTCACCTTGTGTTTTGATATGGACAACAACCCCATGGACACTTCCTGCAAATGTTGCAATTGCTTTTCATCCAGATGCAGAATATGTTTTAGTTAAAGTAGATGAACAGGTACTTATTTTAGCAAAAGCACTTTTGAAAAATGTTTTGGAGGCCGGTGGTTTGAAAAATTATGAAATTTTAGAAGAAATTAAAGGGGAAAAACTTGAGAATATAAAATGTAAGAATCCTGTGGTTGATAGAATTTCAGTAGGAGTCATTGCTGATTTTGTCAGTATGGAAGAAGGAACAGGTATTGTTCATATAGCACCGGGCCACGGAGCAGAGGACTATCAAGTTGGATTAAAATATAAACTTCCTGTAATTTCGCCTGTAAATGAAAGTGGTGTTTTCACTGAAGAAGTTCCTGAATTTAAAGGTCATCGTGTTTTTGCAGCAAACACACTTATTGTGAATAAACTTAAAGAAAAAGGGCTACTTCTTCATGAAGAAAAGATAACTCATTCTTATCCACATTGCTGGAGATGTAAACATGCAATAATTTTTAGAGCAACAGACCAGTGGTTCTTAAGTGTGGAATATGAAAATTTAAGAAAAAGAATGCTTGAATCTGTTGAAAAGGTTAAATGGATACCTGAATATGGAATTAACAGAATAAAAGGTATGCTTGAATCAAGACCTGACTGGTGTTTGTCAAGACAGAGATACTGGGGAGTACCAATCCCTGTTGTATATTGTAAAAGTTGTGGTAAGTCATTTCTTGACGAAAGAATAATTGAAAAATTTGAAAGGATTGTTCAAAAAGAAGGAACTGATTCCTGGTTTGTTAGAAAAGTTGAAGATTTCCTACCTGAGGGTTTTAAGTGTGATAAGTGCTCAAGTGCTGATTTTAGAAAAGAAACAGATATACTTGATGTCTGGTTTGATTCAGGTGTTTCACATGAGGCAGTTTTAAAATCAAATAAAAATCTTAACTGGCCTGCAGATATGTATCTTGAGGGAAGCGACCAGCACAGGGGCTGGTTTCAGACATCTTTAATTCCTGCTGTAGCACTTCACAATGAACCACCTTACAGAATTGTTTTAACTCACGGATTTACTGTAGATGGCGAAGGAAGAAAGATGTCAAAATCACTCGGGAATGTTATTGCCCCGCAGGAAATTACTCAAAAATATGGGGCAGAAATTTTACGGCTCTGGGTTGCATCAAGTGATTATAAAGAAGATATAAGAATTTCTCCTGAAATAATTGAACGACTTGTTGAGACATACAGAAAAATAAGAAATACAATAAGGTTTTTGCTTGGAAATCTCTATGATTTTTCTCCTGAAAAAAATAAAGTTGAATATAAAGAAATGCCTGAAATTGATAGATGGGTTTTACATCGTCTTCAGAAACTGACTCAGAAAGTGACGAAATATTATGAAGAGTATGAATTTCATTCAGTTATTTCTGAACTGAATAGTTTTTGTGTTGTTGATTTATCAAGTTTTTATATGGATGTGTTAAAAGACCGCCTTTATACTTTTTCTGCAGATTCAAAAGAAAGAAGGTCTGCTCAAACAGTTCTTTATCAGACATTGCTGACACTTTTGAAACTTACTGCACCTGTTTTTTCTTTCACTGCAGAAGAAGCATGGCAGTATTTAAGAAAAATTGATAATTCGCTTCCTGAAAGTATTTTTCTGAGTGAATTTGATGAGTATAAAAAAGAATTTTTGTCAGATGAATTGGAAAAAAGATGGGAAAAACTTCTTGATATAAGAGAAAAAGTTAATACTGAAATTGAAAAAGCAAGAAAAAAAGATATTGTTCATAGTTCTCTTGAGGCAAAAATTGTAATTGATGTGAGCAATAAAGAAATTTATGAATTTTTAATGGAATATAAAAATGACCTGCCCGCAATTTTGATTGTTTCCCAGGTTGAGGTTTATCCGCGCGGGGCTGACCAGGAAATTAAAATTTCTGTCTTGCATGCAGATGGCAAAAAATGTCCTCGTTGCTGGAACTGGTCAACTGAAATTACGCAGGACTCTGAAATCTGCCCAAAATGTAAAAAGGCAATAATTTTGTAGCGGTCGCATTGCCTGGGCGACATTTTTTGTTGGATAATAGTTTGTACTCCGATTATATTTAACACATTTGATATTTATTTTTAGGGCACGCCATGGGCGTGCAGCTACATGTAAAATAGTAATTCCACCGCTACAAGTAAAATTTTGTGTGGATACAAAAATCATACTAAAAATGTCTAAATGGCAAAAAATTCTTATATTAGTTCTGGTGTTTTTAGATCAACTGACAAAAATTTTTATAAAGCAAAACTTTAAACTATATGAATCTAAGCCGGTCACATCATTTTTTTCTTTGACATATATTCATAACACTGGCATTGCATTTGGTCTTTTTCAAAATGAAAATTTTTCAAACATTTTTTTTATTTTTGTTTCAATAATTGTAGTTTTTTTGTTCTATTTCTGGAGAAAACAGATTTATTATTATGGCGGAAAATGGGCAAAATTTGGCATGACACTTATCTGGGCAGGTGCTTTTGGAAATCTTATTGATAGATTTTTTGTTGGAAAAGTAGTTGATTTTCTTGATTTCCACTTCTGGCCTGTTTTTAATGTTGCTGACTCATGCATCACCGTGGGCGGGGTGATTATGTTTTTATCTTTTTTGAAAGGTCAGAAGAGGATGCAAAATGTTTCCTGAATTGTTAAAAATCGGACCATTATCTATAAAAACATACGGTTTTTTTGTCGCAGTTGGTTTTCTTGCAGGGATGAATTATGCAAGGATTCTTGCCCGAAGGCAATCAATAAATCCAGAAATTGTCCTTGACTTGAGTTTATATATTATTGTTTCAGGTTTGATTGGTGCCCGTATTTTTTATGTCCTGTTAAACTGGGATTTTTACAAAAAAAATCTTTTAGAAATTTTCTTTATATGGTCGGGAGGACTTGTTCTCTATGGTGGTGTGATTTTTGCTTTCATGACAAGCGCACTTTATGTCTATTTTAAGAAACTAAATTTTTTTGTTCTTTCTGATATTTTTGCCCCAGCGTTTTTTCTTGGTCTTGCTATTGGAAGAATTGGTTGTTTCTCTGCCGGATGTTGTTACGGAAAACCAACATCACTTCCATGGGGAGTTGTTTTTACAAATCCAGATTCACTTGTAGCACCATCAGCACTTGGTTTGAAACTTCACCCGACGCAATTGTATGAGTCACTTTTTAGTTTTCTTCTTTTTCTTGGACTAAATTTTTATTACAAATACAAAAAGTTTAGTGGCGAGATTTTCTTTTCTTCTCTGATTTTCTACAGTATCTGGAGATTTTTTATTGAGTTCATAAGATGGGACGATAGAGGCCAAAAAATTTTGGGGCTTTTCCCTTCACAGTTTATTTCAATCCTGATGTGTATTTTTTCAATTTCTGCTTTGGTTTATCTGATAAGAAGAAATATCAATGAAAAAAGGAATTCAAGTTGAAGAAAATTCAAGGCGTCTGGATATTTATCTTTCAGAAAAATTTAAAGATTATTCTCGGAGTTTTCTTCAAAAATTAATTAAAAATGGTTTTGTAAAAGTTAATAGTAATAAAGTTTTGAAGGCAGACCTGAAATTAAAAGCAGGTGATATTGTAGAAATAGAGTTTCCTGAAAAGAAAAAGATCTTTGATAAATTAGAAAATTTTTTAGAGATAGTTTATGAGGACGACTCAATTCTTGTTATAAATAAACCAGCGGGGCTGTGTGTTCATCCTGCAGGGAAATTTTCACTTGAACCAACCCTTGTTGATTTTTTAGGAAGACAAGAGAAAGGTCTTGATAGGTCAGGCATAGTCCACCGTCTTGACAGAGATACATCAGGCATTATGGTTATAGCAAAAACGCCACAGGCACAGTTTTCTCTTATGAAACAGTTTCAGAAAAGAATGGTTAAAAAAACATATCTTGGAATAGTTCACGGTATTTTTTCATATAAAGAATATGAAATATCAGCACCTATTATGAGGAGTGATAAAGACAGAAAAAAGTTTTGTATAGGCCCAGGAAGAGATGCTGTAACAGAATTTAAGGTTTTGAAATGTTTTAACAACTATTCATTGCTTGAAATTTATCCACAGACAGGAAGGACACATCAAATAAGAGTTCATCTAAGTTCTATCGGGCATCCAATTGTTGGCGATAAACTTTATGGCAATAAAAAAGATGATGCACCAAGGCAAATGCTTCACTCTTACAAACTTAAATTATTTCACCCTGAGGAGAAAAAACAAATGGAATGGAAAGCAAAAATACCAGATGATTTTTTATCTGTCTTAAAAAAATTGAGTGTTTTATTTTTTGTATTATGTTTTACAGTTGTTTGCACAAATGCAGCATCAAATTTAACTCAGGTTTCTTCCACTTCAAACTCTATTTCAGCAGAAATTAAGAATATAAAATCAGAATTAAAAAATTTGATAAAAGAAATTGAAAAAATTGATAAAGTATCTCAAAGGGTTTCTGCTGTAGAAGAATCTCTAAAGGAGCAGGACACTACCCAGCAGAATCGTATTAAAGAAATAAATATGGCAGTTGCAGACCTGAACCGCAAGATTACAAACTTAGAAATTGATTTTGAAGAATATAAAAGAACTTCTAAACTTGAAAAAATTAAGCAGCAGGACAAAGAAAGTAAGAATAAAACAGAAATCATAGAAAAACCTTTGACTTCAGAAGAACCAGATAAAATTTCAATACTTGAAGCAGAAATTTCATTAGTTAAGAAAGAGATAGCAATCATCAGGGAGAAAATAGAATTGTCTCGGCCAAAATCTGCTGAAGAAGAATCTACTGAGGAAGATAAATTAATGAAATTTTTGAAATCGCCATGGGCAGTTGCAACAGCCCTTGGGATTTCAGTTCTTGCTCTCATAATTGCTGTTTTTTGATTGATTTTGATATTCAGATTTTATAGAGTATAAAGGTAGTTCAGTTGAAACTTTCACAATAAATTTGTATATTCTTACTTAGAAATTTTTTGTTGGGGAAAGTATGCTAAAAATCAGAAAGGCAAAACCAAAAGATAGTAAGCAGATAAAAAAACTTATTACTGAAATAATGAAAAAAGAGTTCCCGGGAAGTCAGAAAGTATATCCATCAGATGACATTCACAATCCGGCAAAATATTATAATGGAAAGAAAGATGTTTTCTTTGTTGCTGAAGAGAACAAAAGAATTATAGGAACTGTTGCTATAAAAGAAGATACATGTTATACTGCAATTCTCAGAAGACTGTTTGTCAAAAAAGAATTTCGCGGGAAGGGGTTTGGTAGCAAACTTATAAATAAAGCCATTGATTTCTGTAAAAGACATAATTACAAAAAGGTTATATTTCGCGGAGCCCATATGATGGAATCTGCTCTAAAGGCCTGTTTGAAGAATGGGTTTAAGGAAAAAGACATAATCAATCTGCCATATTTCAAGATGTTTATCCTCGAAAAAAGGATATGTTCTTAAAGTAGGTTATCCCATCCTGATTCATTGCAGGACAATGCAATTACTTATGCCAAAATTTGAGAGCAATTCATTTTGTTGTCATTGTAAAGCGATAATGTCATCTTAACTGTAAAGCAAAATGTCCTCTAGTTATATTAAAATTTTTCATAAACGATTTTATATCCTCTCCCTCGATGCTTGTCTGCCACAGGCAGAGGAGAGGATTAAGGTGAGGGTGAAGATGGAATAAGTGTTGTTTCCCCTCACCCCAGCCCTCTCCCACAAGGGGAGAGGGGGGTAATTTTATTTTCACACTATTATTTTTATTCTTGTATAGGGGTCATTATAGTTTTGCAGTTACATGGGACATCTAAGCTTTTGCAATAACAAGAGCAATCCATTTTGTTTGACAATATTCTGTTTTTTTTGTATATTCTCATCAAAAAGACATAACTTAAACTTTCAGGAGGCAACAAAATGTCAGGACATTCTAAATGGGCAGGAATAAAACATAGAAAAATGGCTCAAGATGCAAAAAGAGGAAAACTTTTCACAAAAGTTATAAGAGAAATAAGTATAGCTGCACGGCAGGGAGGTGGCAATCCTGACAATAATCCCCGACTAAGAAGGGCAATTGAATCAGCAAAAGAAATAAACATGCCACAGGATAACATCAAAAAAGCAATTCAACGAGGCACAGGTGAACTGCCGGGTATGACATACGAAGAAATTGTCTATGAAGGTTACGGACCCGGGGGCGTCGCCATCTTAATAGAAGCAACAACTGACAACAAAAATCGCACAACAAGTGAAATAAGAAAAATCTTTAACTCCCATGGCGGAAACCTTGGAGAAAATGGCTGTGTCTCCTGGATGTTCTCGCAAAAGGGCTACATAATGGTTGACAAAACAAAATTCAATGAAGACGAAATTATGTCGATTGCATTAGAACTTGGCGCTGAAGATTTCAAAAGTGATGATGAAGAATATTACGAAATAATAACTTCACCTGACGATTTTGAAAGAATAAAACAGGAACTTGAAAAAAGAAACATCCAAATATATCAGGCAGAAATAACAATGCTGCCAAAGACATATATAAAACTCACTGATAAAACAGCAGAACAAATGCTGGCTTTGATGAATGAACTTGAAGAGCATGACGATGTCAACCATGTATATGCAAACTTTGACATTTCAAAAGAAATAATGGAAAAAGTTGGAGAAAAAGCATAATTATGAAAATTTTGGGAATTGACCCTGGGCTTGCTCAAACAGGCTGGGCAATACTTAAAAAAAATTCTAATCAAAGCACCTCCTCCAATTCAGGTTCAATTGAGTTAATAAAATGCGGCTGTATTAAAACAAGTTCAGATCTTGATTTACCTCAGAGATTAAATATCCTGTATTCTGGTTTGAGAAATATAATAAAGAAATATAAGCCTGAACTCATTGCCATTGAAAAACAATTCTTATATCAAAAATCACAGGCAGTTCTACACACAAGTGAAGCAAGAGGAATTATATTTCTACTTGCTGCTCAAAAAAATATCAAAATTAAAGAATATAATCCCAAGGAAGTAAAAGTTGCTATCACAGGATATGGCTCAGCAGACAAAAATCAAGTCAGGTTCATGGTGAAAAAGTTATTAAGAACAGAAAATATACCAAGACAGGATGATACATCAGACGCAATCGCTGTTGGCATCTGTCATTTAAATTCTTTTTTACTTGAATCCACATCCAAAATAGATACATAAATGATTTATTCTCTTGAAGGAACAATTGAACATAAGACAACAGATGCAGTTGTATTAAATGTGAACAATGTGGGATATGAAATAAATATATCTCTATCCACTTATGATAAATTACCACCCGTTGGAAAACAAATCAAGTTTTATATAGTAGAAACAGTTGGAATATACGGTGGCGGAACAACACTTTACGGATTTCTCAGTCAGGAAGAAAAGGAAATTTTTCTTGCTTTCAAGGAAGGACTCAAAAACACAGGCGCAAAAAAAGCTCTTGAGTATCTTGACAAAGCAACAAAATCGTTACCTGATTTTCAACGCGCAGTAAGTGAGAAAAACACAAAACTTTTAACTTCAATTTTTGGCTTTAGAAAACAAACAGCAGAAAAAATTGTTGCATTGCTTCAAGATAAACTTAGAGATGTAAAAGTTTCAGGGAAAGAAAAATGGGTCAAAGTTTATGAGCAGGAAAATACTTCTATTGAGGAGGCGGTAAGAGCGCTGGTATCTCTTGGATATAGAGAAACACAGGCGAAGAATGCAGTTGAACAAGTATTGTCTGAATTAGAAAAAATTCCTGAGACATCAGAATTGATAAAACTTGCACTGAAATATGTCACATAGCGGGTTACAACAACACTATGAAAGAAGAAAGAATAATCTCAAAAAAAATTACACCTGAAGAAGAAAAAATAGAATTAACTCTCAGACCAAAAACACTTTCTGAATTTGTCGGTCAGGAAAAACTTAAAAAAAATTTAAGCGTCTTTATAGAAGCAGCAAAAAAAAGAAGAGAACCACTTGACCACTGCCTTTTTTATTCTCCCCCGGGGCTTGGAAAAACAACACTTGCCCATATAATAGCACACGAACTCGGAGTGAATTTAAGGTCAACAACAGGGCCTGTCTTAGAAAAAGTTGGAGACCTTGCTGCAATAATTACAAGTTTGTCCGAAGGAGATGTTTTTTTTATTGACGAAATTCACCGACTTAATCACATTGTTGAAGAGTCACTTTACCCTGTAATGGAAGAATTCAAACTGGACATAATTATAGGTCAGGGGCCAAGTGCAAAAACTATTAAACTTGACACGCCAAAATTTACTCTTGTTGGCGCAACCACTCGCGCGGGGCTTTTAACTTCTCCACTTAGAGAAAGATTTGGAATAGTAGAACACCTAAATTTTTATTCAGTAGATGAACTAAAAGCAATAGTTTTGCGTTCAAGTAGAATCTTAAATGTCTCAATAACAGACGACGCTGCTCTTGAAATTGCAAAAAGATCCCGTGGAACCCCAAGAATTGCAAACCGACTATTAAGAAGAATAAGGGATTTTGCAGAAGTTCGTTCAAATGGAAAAGTTGACATCGAAATAGTAAAAGAATCAATGACTGCACTTGAAATAGATGAAAAAGGTCTGGATTTTATGGATAAGAAAATCCTTACAACAATAATAGAAAAATTTTCTGGTGGACCTGTAGGAATTGAGACACTTTCGGTTGCTGTATCAGAAGAAGTTGACACACTAACAGATGTATATGAGCCCTACTTGATACAAGCAGGTTTTCTTGCAAGAACCCCCAGAGGAAGAGTAATTACAAAAAATGCAATAGAGCATCTAAAAAAAACCACCAATATACCCGCGAATTTATTAGTAGACCACAAACAGCAATCATTATTTGAAAAATGAGCGTCTTATCTGATTATAAACTTATTCAGCCAAAGAACTGTATCAATGAACTTGAAAAAAAACATCAGGTTTTTCTATCAGAAATCACAATCAACCCCTACAAAGGATGCCACTACAACTGTCCTTCTTGTTATGGCTTATCTGCCGATGACACAAAAATAGGAATAAAGACCAATCTTCCGGGTCAACTTAAAAAAAAACTTGACTATCTTGCTGAAAAAAAATCCATAATGATTGGAAGTTCAACCGACCCCTATCAACCCCTGGAAGAAAAATTTAAACTAACAAGATGCTGCCTTGAAATAATTATTGAAAGAAATTTTCCTGTTCAGATATTTACAAAATCTCCTCTTATATTAAGAGATATTGATTTAATAAGCAAATACTCAAAACTGGGACTTTGTGCAGTAAATATTACGATATTCACATTAGATGAATCAATAAAAAAAATATTTGAGCCATGTGCACCAGATATTGAGACCAGACTAAAACTTATTCAGAAACTTCATAATGAGGGTGTAATTACGGGAATAGTGTTTGCCCCCATTTTTCCGTATATAAACGACGACTTATTAAAAATTGACGAATTATTTAAAAAAGCAAAAAAGTTCTGTGCCGACTATTTAATACCTGCTGTGTTAGTCATCAATTCAGAAAATATCAGAGAAAGAATCTTTTCAATTCTGAATGAAAAATTTCCAAATATTGTTCATAGATACAAAGCACTTTATGAGAAGAGTTATTTTCCTTCAGTAAGTTATTGCCAGAGGATAAGTTCAGAGATTTTATCAATTGCTGAAAAAAATAAAATAAAACTTTTTTTGCCAGTTTCTGGCGCCAAAAAATTTTCTGATATAAGAATGGAGCCATTAGTATGAAGGTCATAAGTTCAAAAAGATGTTGGGAATATAGAGCGTATGGTCATCCTGAATCTCCTGAAAGAGTCCGAAGAACTTATGAATATTTAACACAAAAAGGATTTGAGATTATTGAACCTGTTGGGTGTAAGGACTCAGATATTCTTCTTGTCCATTCAAAGGCGCTTTTAGAAGAAGTAAAGTCAGAAAATTTTTATGAACCCGATACTCCTGCAATCAAAGGAATATATAATTATG
>Ga0078972_1009915_pt1 | contig 18316 bp, 11 predicted proteins | sample YelNatPaOPGAMG01_FD_67568 | JGI IMG/M metagenome (GOLD analysis project Ga0078972, IMG submission 67568) | Hot spring thermophilic microbial communities from Obsidian Pool, Yellowstone National Park, USA - OP-RAMG-01 (SPADES assembly) (version 2) | ecosystem: Environmental > Aquatic > Thermal... | reverse complement strand
CATCGTCCTGAGCAAATCGATGGTCATGATGAAGAATCAGTTCTCGCACTAGTTGTAAGCTCCAGTCGAAGGAGCAGGACAGCAGCATTGGAGTGTTCGCGCATGCTCAGCGCCATCGGCTGCTGCTGTAGGATGCGACTTATCTGTCAGTCGCTTTCCGACTCATGAGATAGACTGGCGAACGCATGCGTCCCGCCTCCGTACAGCCTGGCCCGCAGGCGGTCCTAACGCGGTCTCGAGTGTTCGTACCGTACTTCGCCCGCATGAGTGATCTAGATACCAATGTACGCGCGTCATGAGGCGTCGAGGGGTGCTCCCTCTGTTCGATACGGTACTCAGGGCGTCTAGAAGGATCCTCACGCCGCATGCCGCTCGTCAATATGCCTCCTGCGGTCCATCATGCCCAACTCTCGATGACGCCCAGCCCCCGAACTGCTGAGCAGCCCGATCCGCTTTCCGTTCGGTTCTTTTGGTCGTTTCTTCTCATTCTCAGGTGCGGCGACCGCGAGGAGGCCCTTCAACGCGGGATCCACACGCATCCCAAAGTGCGCCTCCTGTTCCACTCTATACGAGGGACAATGAGTCTCGCGTGCCCGACTCAGGCGTAGCCATCGGAAAATCTATGCAGATTGATATTCTGTCGGCCCCCATGGTTCCTCTAAGTTTCTCTCCATTTGCTCCGTGTGGATGAGAATTCTTGGACGCGCTCGCCAGACGCTCTTCACAAAGTTGCCTGTGTGCTTCCTATTTGTGCGCAGACACCAGCAGCAGCTCACTGAAAACGCCATACACTACCGAGCTGGTTTGCGGTGATATGGTGGCCATGATCTGACTGTTGGGTACCGCATCGAACAGACGCTCAAGGTAACTGGTGCGCTCGGACTCGCGACGGGATTCGGCGCTGCTCTGGCGCGCTTCGTTCAGGGACAGGTGCTGGCGTAAGGTACACGGAACGAAGGCATCGCGCTTCCACCATTATTCGGACGCAATGTCCGTGGGTGCGAATCTGAGAGCTACGCAGTGAGCTCGGACGATCTAGACTCACTATCGCTCTGTTCATGACGTCTCCTACGAACTTGCAGCCAACTCGATGTCCTCCGACATTGGCGCCCCGTTGGCCTCCATCAACACCCCAAGAAAGCCTGCCACCAATCGTCACTTTTGCGGTCCAGCGAGCAGCTGCCAGATCGCCCCCGGGATGCGTCTCTTGAAGCGCTCGACGTTGGCCGGCAAGCTGGTTCCGTTTTTGCTTCGCGGTTCGTTTGATGCTTTTCTGTACCAGCGCTGCAGATGTCCCGATCTTCCACGTCGTGCAGCTACTCGTCAAGGTATTCCGCGAAGCGGGTGAGCAAATCTCTGCTTCTGCAATCAGGCCGCATTCCAGCTCCGGTCCCGATTATCAGTTGCTTTGCCGTGCATAGGTTCGATCGGAATTTCCAGAGGAATCAGGACAGACGGGAGCCCCGCGACCGAAAGTCGTGCGAGTAGTTGTCTGAGGGGCTGCGTCAAGCCAAGGCACGCAAGATGAGTCTTGCCCGAAACAAGCTTCGCTTTCCGAATGCCGTCCAGCATCTCGCTTATTGGGGAATACTCTCCGTTGACGTGTTTCAGTAGGGTGGCCTCGACAATGATTTCAGAGTTTGCTGTCCGCTCGCGAAGATTTTTGGCCGTGTACCTACCCGTTCTTGTTGTGGAAGGATGTTCCTCTTCTTCGTTGGATGCGCGCTCCGCCTTCTCCATTTCCTGGCGGCGTGGTATCGATGCGGTGGCCAGTATTCATACCCGTTGTACTCTTTGAGGTTCATACGCTCCGTATACTTGGTGGCACTGAAGCGTCCCTCTCATAAGTGTTTATCTACCACTCGCCAAATACCTCTTCATCACCGTCTCCATCGTGAGCACGCCCGCGCAGCCGAGAGAGCTTCTCCGATCCCGCACACACACACACACACTCGCACGAAAGGTGAATCCATGAAGTGCTCACGAGCAGGGTGAAGTGATGAACGAACTTGTCCGTTTCGCGATATGTAGGCGATCATGCAAATGAAGAGCCGCTTGGGGGATGCTACTCTCACCCTCACGTATATCTTCTACACGAACAGCGGTTTGCCGGCCTTTGAGTATCCATACACGGGTAGGCCAGCTTTCTAGAATGGCGTCTCATCGAGAGAGACGAAACCCCGTCGCTCTTGTAGCACGCGTTGGAGTTTCAATACGAAAGTGATAGTTTGTCGTTCATCACGCGATGCTCTCGCACACACGCGTGCTTTTTCTCTGCGGCAATCAAAAACTCTTCATCACCGTTCGTATCAACAGTACGGAAGCTTCAAATCCTCTGGCTTTTTTGGTAGTCTTTCTCAGAGAAGATATGGACTGGAATGGATTGGCGGAAGACAGACTCTCGTATAGATAGACTTTAATAAGATCTGTTTTTAATATATGGCGTTCACGATACGGACAATGAGAGGGATCGATCATCCACCTGTTGACCTTATGTCATTGCCTGTTACAAAAAAAGGCCGATTTCGCAACCTAGGGATGACAGCATAAAAATATTCACGCCCTTTCTCGATTCGACAGGACTCGTTCTTTTTCTCGAATATCCTCGATACAAACAAACAATCAAGAAGAGAGTGCGCGCACAGATGTGTAGAATCCACTACTGTGCAGAAAACAGTAGTTCAGCGCAAATCGGTGAACTAAAGTGAATCTCTCGGCGACTGCGCTGTTCCGAGCAGTCTTCGTCGCAAATCAACCAGGATAATAGCGTGATATTTTCCTCAGGAGCACGTCGAATCGTTTCAGAAACGAGCAATGAACATAGGCGAAGGTGACACTTGTTTATATCTCAAGCATGGACTCCTCCGGTGGAGCCAAATCCTCGGCAACGAAGACGTCATCGTCGAATTCACGAGGAAGTGGAATTTTGGACATTCCTTCTCGAACAAGAACCTCCAACTGATTCGCAAGCTCGGTGTTATCCCTGAGACGCTGCTCTGCAGCACTGCGACCGTGGGCAAACTGCTCGCCATTAAGGGCATACCATGTGCCTTTCCGCACAATAATTCCAACATGCTCAGCCGCCTCAAGAAGGCTCCCTATCCTGTCAATGCCCTTGCCGAAAAGAATTTTGACGGACGCCACTCTAAACGGCGGAGCAACTTTGTTCTTCGCGACTTTCACTTTGCAAATGATGCCAGAATTATCTTTCAGAGTTTCCTTGCGCCGAATATCGATACGCACCGTGGAATAGTATTTGAGTGCGTTTCCTCCCGAGGTGACCTCCGGACTGCCGTAAAATACGCCGACTTTGACCCGCAGCTGATTGAGGAAGATAACTGTGCACTGCGATTTCGACATCGAGCCTGCAATTTTCCGCAGAGCCTTGGACATCAGTCGTGCTTGCAAGCCCATCTGGTTATCGTACATGTCGCCTTCTATCTCGGCCTTCGGCACCAATGCAGCCACTGAGTCAACAACAACCAGGTCAACTGCAGCGGATCGCACCAGCTGATCGACTATTTCCAAGGCCATCTCTCCGGTGTCCGGTTGGGAAACGAGCAAGTCGTCTGTGCAGCAGCCAAGCGCGGCCGCGTACTGCGGATCCAGCGCATGCTCCGCGTCGACGAAAGCCGCGACCCCGCCGCTTCTTTGAACCTCCGCAATTGCGTGCAGCGCCAGGGTTGTTTTCCCAGAAGACTCAGGTCCGTAGATTTCGACCAGACGACCTTTCGGGTAGCCGCCTCCCAGCGCAACATCGAGAGTTAACGAGCCAGAAGGTGTCGTTTCCACGCGCATCCGATCGACTTCGCCCAGACGCATGATAGACCCCCGGCCGTGAGTCTTTTCAATCTGGTCAAGAACCTGCTTCAGTGAATGCAGCTTTGCTGCAGCATCCTCCGAAATGCCGTTCCTGTTTGCAGGAGTGGCCAGTTCGTCCGAACTCGGCGTGAGTTCTGGTGAGCGACCATCGACTGCCTTTAGCGCAAGCGCTAAAAAGCCGGTGCTCTTGCGCGCAGTGACGCGCCCTCTAGAAACTGGCCCGATGGCTCTTTTAAGTGCTTTTCCTCGCACGAAACACGGGTCGCCGGCGAGAGAGATAAACATGTTGAGCGACTTAACGATAAGAGTCTGAGCTCAAACCTACTGCGACTAAACGAATCGATCCACCTACCGGCAGTTCGGCGACTGAAGCGCAGCAGAGGCGCTTGGAGATGCAATGTCCCGATGATCAAAGAGTTTCCATTTGTAGGCATAAATGTCAGCTAGTCCAGGCGTTGCGGAACGCCCGCCGGTTTTTTTTGCCGATGCCGAAACGCTTTTATAAACCATCGATCCCAGATTGCCGGATGGATGGATTTTAGCTTTCGGGAAAGCGTCCATCATGCTGCCACACCAAGTTCCATGACCTGTTCTCGGATGTAATGGTCTTTTTGTTCGTTCTATCGTGCACCCAGTACCTGGTTTGTCGCACCCGGCTTAACTCTTATATCTCGCTGGCGCCGATGCATCATGGAGACAGAGCGACTTTGCTGTGCCAGAGAGGGCATCGGCTAGAGGCGTGTTGCACTCGACACAGGATCGGAGAACACAAGCACTCTGGAAACCTGCAAGCTGTACATATAGCCCTGCTGTCTGTAGCAGCGCGAAGCTGTATGGTAGGAGTCTACTACGACTAGTGCAACGCCCAGGAAACGCTTTACGACTCCTAGTCCGAGAATAAACTGCGTTTCGAACGAGCTTCTCAGGTCTCTTCACAGCACTAGGCACTGGGAAACGTATGTATCACTGGCCCGGAAGAGTCGTCCGGCTGCCTGGAGCTTTCCCCAAGAGCATAAACTATCGAGAATACGGAAACACTTTCACGTTTTTAACGTTTCCTGTAGTGGAGAAGTGAACTATTTTCGATCTGCCCTATGTGTAGGCCTCTGCCCGGAACATCGAATGCAGTGCACCGCGTGTATAGCCCTGTTTTAAAGGACACTGAGGAGACAAAAGCGAATGGCAAGTATGGTGTATTGAGCGCTGTCGACCGGCCGGAATGAAATTTGAGGTCGAGTGTGGGAGCTATGGAGGGGATTCCTATCGCCAGCTGTTGCAAACTGGCAGCCGTAAGCGTTTCTAGTCAAGCACAGGGGCTCGTTTATCGGTCGCTACCACCATAGCGTGAAAGCCTGCTGCAGATTCAAGTAGATACGGATTGAGGACTTGTCACTGGCGTGCGTCTCCACGCCCGCTTTTCCAGGAGATCAGACTTCGTAAAAGAGGGCATTGTTTGGGCATACGAGTGCCGAGTGACTGAATGCGGGACCGCACGCCGTGCTCTCCTGGAGAGACCCTGAGTCTCAATGGTATCCATTTCGAAAGAACGTTCTGTTCTGGTCTGGAGCGCCCCGAGCGGCGCCCGTTTAGCTGTTGCTTCCGCGTTGGTCGAGACGCGTTTGCGGTAGTGCGGTCTACTGCTACAGCATCAATGGTATGGTGCTGTCACGCATGCAACTTGGAATCGTTTTAGCGATATTCACCTGAGCGGAAACTTGTCCCACGCAGAGTGGCCTGGCCATGGATATCGAGCGCAAAAACGCGATACGTCTAGCATGTTGGGCTGCCTTGCGAATTACCAATATTTTCTTGCCGTTTCGTGCCTCGGCGCTCTCATATAAGCAAATAGCACCCAATGCCTATGTGCGCCCACGCACAGTACGTAGTGATGCGTCCAGCCACACAAGTTGTGGCGACGTGCTGGTTCCATTTTGGGTAAAGGATCCTCATTGCTTTCCTTGTCTTGAAACATAGGACGTAATATGCGTGGTGCCGTGTCTCCAGAAGCACTCCAGTTCCTGTCAGCCGAGTATCGCGGTTTTCCTCATCTCAGAACATACGACGCGTGACGCGCTACACCTAGTCCGCTTCAAAGAAGCTTCGTCTTCCATCGTAACGAACGCATGATTTTCTCATTCGTTTTGAAATCAATGCTCATGTGGAGATCTTCCACCTAGCCCATACAAAAGCGTTCTCGCTTTTAACAACGGCGAGCAAAAGCATAACTGTATCTGTCTAGTCGCCAGAGAAATGGTGGACAGCAGCGAAGGCCTCAGCTACCAGAGTCCCGTTTCGTAAGGTCCGCTTTTTCAGATTCTGATTGATCCAGTCCACAAGTTTCCATTAGTGAGCCGTCATCGTGTTGCTTCAGAGCGGGACTATGCGAAGATGCGTCATGGAACGGCCGGACTCGCCTGCAAATCACTTTCTGGAAAGCTGCCCATATATTCGTATTGTGCGTTTCATGTTCTCTTGGACATGGTCTCTTCTCGGAAAGTTTTTCATGAGCACTGTGCTTGGGGCTTGTTACTTTTGTCGGAGTCTGTGACGAGGGCGCCGGTGTCATCGAGGCGCCCGGCACTTCGATGCTCAAATCCGTGGGCGCCGCCGAGCTGAGAATCACTTTGAAGCGTTGGAGAACCTTGTCGGGATCCGCAGAAAGATGAACGACTCTGCTGCGCCGTTCGAAAGGTTTCCGCAGTTTCCTGAGTTCAGCTGTTCTTGCATCAGACTCTTGATGACTGAAAGAGGGGTTTCCGGAATCCATTTCTGTCTGCGGTACGACATTGCTTGAACCTCGACGGGATACGCTCGAATGACAACTTTCAGAATCTGATGACGCATCGTCATCAGCAATGAAATCTGTGTCTGTATCGCATTCCAGGGAACTTCCAGAGCAGCTCGAGCTCCCATGTGCAGACTCTTCATCTGAGGTTGACAGCAAGTCTTCTCCAGAGTCGTCATCTTCCCATTCCATGTCGCTGTCGCAATCATAGTCGATCAGGTCGTCGTCGAGAATCGCAAAGGGAGCACGGGGGCGAATCTTATGCACTTGTTCCATCAGCGGCCAAGGTCCATGATACGGAGGCCGACTATTCTCATAGAAATGTAAGTAACGATATCCTGGTCTTACGAACCGCCCGGAGATACATGAGTATGCAGTGATTTGTTTGCGATGCAGTGCTACCCATACTTGATTCAGCAGTGCTTTGGATAGCACCCCACCGTCGCCATCCGCTCTTATATGTTGAATTCCCCGTTCGACAAGCTCGACGTCCTCGGAGTTCGAAAATCGGGTTATCGCCTCCTTGCAGATGACTCCACGCGACCAGCGTTGCAAAAAAACTTGTACAAAATAGCTTTTTCGCGCAAGGCGCAGCTCACGCACGAGTACAGCAATATCCGGCTGTTGATGTGCAGGGGTTACAGTTCGGTCCTGCTGCCTAGCACGCGAGGCGGCCACCAAAACATCCATGGCTAAGCTCAGTCGTCGACGAGGGGCGCGCGCGCAGTCAGGGCCCCAGATTGTATCCTCCTCGGCAGTACTAGGCACGTTGCGAGCATCCAAAGGCGCTTTTTCCCTCAGAGGAGAGTCGAATTGAAGAGCCAGGGGGCCACAAAAAGTCACTGTTTTCATCGGCGCTATACTCATAGTGTTTTCCATTTCAGATCTGCGGCGCATGAACCGGAATAAAGTCTTCGCTGATTGTTTTCCATCTTCATTACCGATTTGTGATTCAGCGCGATGCGAACGATTTTTACCACGTCGTTTCGCGGATCGCAAGCATGGAGACACCTCCTTGATGCCGTTCTCGGACTCCGCCTCGTCAGCCTTCATTTCATTGCAACTGCTCTGGTCTGGACCAACGCCTACGTCCTGTTGGAGCTGAGGCGAGAGCGGCTCAGACTCCGGTTTTCGCTTCCTTGATTTTTCATTACGATCCCGTCTCTGTTCGAGACGCTTTTTCAAACGATCTGCGCGTGAAATGATTGAATCAACGACGGATGACTTTCGCACCAGTGATGATGCTTTCGTGTCAAGTGCATGCATAATCAAATCCAAGCAGATATCTATTCGTCTTTGAATATCGATGAACAGAGCCTTGGCCTCCTTCCACGAACCAAATGCCACCATACGCGACGAGTTCGTCTCTCTCGGGTTCGATTGCGTTTCCGAGACCAGTGCCGGATCCAGGACATCGAAAAGGAAGACCTGATGGCTGGGATTCTGTAGCGCGCTACAGAGTACCTCGAAACATCTGCACTCTTCTGCTGCAAGCTCCACTCCTGGCGATAAATGCGAAAGCTCGGAATGCAGTACGTCACCAATCATTCTTTTCATCTTGATATTTCGTTCGAGCACGATACCGCCCGGAAGACATATCATACACTGCTCCATGAGAGTTTTCACATGTCCCACGTCCGCGCAACGAGCTTCTGCGGCAAATGCCTGTGCTAGTGTCCAGAAAGCGGTTTCCTGGCTGCTCGCACCGGCGACGACACATCCGGAGCCGAATCTCGCAAGCTCACCGGGAATAGAGCTGATTGATTCCTGATCAACCGGGAACGAAGCCAAAATGGGCGTGCCTTCGGCTTCTATGACACGCCGCGAGCAACTCTTGAGTTCCTCGACATGCTGAAGCACCTCGGCGCTGTACTTAATAGCAAGTCGCAACATAGCCGGCGGTACCGACTGCCTCAGCGACCGTGAACTCTGTTGATAGTCGCGAACCTTACGCTCCTCCTCCAAAAGAAGGCGCTCCAGCGGCATGGTGGACGAAGTCGTACTTGCTTCCGTTGTTGAACTGCCCCCGTCGAGCGCGGCAGAGGCGTCAGAACTGCAGACGACACCCTTCGCGTAAACTTCGCCACTGCTGCTCAGGGTCCCCGTTGTCAACGCCTCCGGATCAGGGGCGCAAGTGCGCTTCGTGTGGACTGTATGGCACACACTCGGTACCGCTCCCAGCAGTTCATCCTCCATAGCCTTGTCTGGTTCCGAAAAAGTGCGCTTCGGGCGACTACCGCAATTGGCGCCAGAAAGGTCAGTGCACGCGCGCCCAGGCTCGCTTCCGATCCACATGTGAAAGATGGACCTATAGGCATAAAGATATCATAGTCGCGAATCAGCCTCGACGCCGGGAGAGGTTGCTACGATAACTCGAGTCCAACACTTTTTTCCATTTATGCGGAAGAGCCGGGGGCCACTCCGAGCATAATCGGTGAGGCGCATCATGCTGCTGATGAATGTCCTCTCGTCGATTGTCATAAACTAAGAAGCACTCGTCTATCGAATGGAATTGCGTATTGGACGTGAGATGTATAGAAGACTTGCAGCGTGAGCCTGTGAACAATTCGTTAGAGCACGCCATCGATTTGTTTTCCCTGTCAATCCTACGGCGCCAATTGGTGCGCCTCCGACATGCTTTGAAACAGAAAGATCGAAAATTTGAAGAAAGCTTTTTTCGAGTACGCTACGCGTAAGGAATGGAGAAGATTGGAGGTTTGTGCGCATGAATTGGATAGTGGTGTCAGTTATTTTACGATTCCTTGTTCGATAGGTTCACTAGTCATGCTGATTCCGATGACATACCGAATCTCAGCCGAAAAAGAGTCGATTGCACGACTCGGAAGGGACCACAGAGAATCCTAAAATTATGTATGGAACCGTAAAACCGCTTCCCCAACTGCCGCACTCCGAATGTCGAGGTTGTACATCAAAAGAAATTTGGGGGAAATGGGTACGCAAGTGCAGAACGAGCAGCTATGTGTTTAACTTAATCTGAAATGGAAAAAAAAGAACGGGTGTGTCATCTGAGCTGAGAGCGACGGATGCGCCCGTTCGAGCATGCGCGTTATCGAAGGCTGCTCGTTCTGTATCACGACTAGCGGCAGAGCTGCTTCTCGCCGACTGTCATGGCTTCAAGAAAAGAGCCGAATTGCATCCAAAATTGAGACAAGAATGGTTCACCCAGCGGAAACGAGGAGGCTGCGGTATTTGACGCCGGTGTGCAACAGGGTCCCAAGCTATGTGTTCAAAAGCTTTGTAATCAACCAGAGCTCTAAGTTTTACGTAGATTCAATACGACTTTGAAGTGCATAAAGTCGACGGAAATAGATATCGCGACGACTGATACTCGTGTACATCCTATTCGGCTCTACCTTCCGGAGAGGCACGGTGGCGTTCGCTCTCAAATACATTTTCCTCAACGATACCGCTCCGTATGAGAGATACTACCGCTCCGATTCCGATCCTTTTTCTAGTGATACTCACCGCATGTGTAATCGATACGTTCCAGCGCGATTTAAGATTCTCCTAATGCCTTGGAACGAGGCCAGCATGCAGCGAGAATCCGTTTCAGTGGATAATGAGCTGCACTGCCTGAATGGCGAGAAATATGTTCGCAAAGCATGCGCATAGGGTCGTCCTTGATCCGCCCTCATTCCGCCTGCTCTGACATTCGAGGTGATCCGCGGCGTGCAGTCACAATACTTCGAATACCCATTGCAACAAAAAGCACCGCACTAACTTGCAGTAATCGAGTATACGGGAGGCGGAGCGCGACTCCGCTGCCGATCCAGGAACCGAACAAAACGCCACCAAGAAGTCCGAACAGGAGCTCGTTCTTCACATGACCCAGTCTGGAGTGTGTAACCGCACCGCTAAAGGAGGGCAGAACCATCGCTGCAAGAGCTGTACCCTGGGCTTCCCTCTGCCCAAAGCCTGCGATATAAGATAGAAATGGGATCACGATGGTGCCTCCGCCTACCCCCATCAGACCAGAAAAGAAACCTGCGATGCAGCCTGCCGCACCAATGGTTAGGGCTATTCTCGTTGTACGCGGCAAATCTCCAGAGTTGCCCCCCAGAGACAATGCCGCCGAGGAAGATGTGCCAGTGTTCTGAACATACATGAGCCCGAGACTTCTCAAAAAATTCAGTACGCCGATGATAAGAACGAATACCCCAAAGTATTTCCGAAGAAGTGCGCTTTTCACACGACTAGAGTATGCTGCTCCAGCGCTCGCCGTTAACACAGCACCGAGAGCTACAATGAGTGCTGCTGTCAGATGTACGGCACGGCCCCGCGCGTAGGCGAGCGCTCCAACGCATGAGCTGAAAGAGACGGCCACTAGAGATGTTCCATGAGCCTCGTGCTGCGAGAGGCCGGCGACGCTAGTCAACAGTGGAGTCATAATGATGCCGCCTCCGACACCAATCAGGGATCCGAGAAAACCCGCCGTGAGCCCGATCAGGCCGGAGAGCACGATTCTCGCGGCGAGTGCTGACTTGCTCGCAGTCATGCGAATGCATCCGGCGTTCCGACGTGGCAAGATTTTCGAGTCATTTCTGATGCGCGTACAGGTTGCATGAAATCCAAAGCCCAGCGTCTTGGTGTGCCGCGTATCGACCTGCAGCCTGCCGCAGTTTCCAAAGCGTCCCGGTGGTGCACTGGTCCGAACTCGATAGGCAGCGCAGTGAGCCCCTCTGAGGTACAAAGCCGCTATCTTTCTCGACCAGAGCGCTGAATTGGCAAACCCAAGCGAAGATTGCTGGACATTCGCAAGTTTCGTAGGTACGCGATTCTTCATGAATTCACGTTGCAGAGCGAAGCGAGACGTCTCGGTGTTCAAGCGGTCCAGTGCGCTGCCGCTATTCACTGCTCTCCAGAGAAGCTCTGTCCAGGAGTTCAGTTCCAGCCGAGGCAGCTGCGAGTTGAAGGCCTTAAATAGGACGCACTCGCTCACACTCTAGGTGGTATGGAAAGTCAACTATCTGGAACTTGCTAACTGACTAGCTAGTGAGCTTCTACGATCATGTCTTATTCTTCGGCAAGGCGGCAGTGCCCGAACGCAATGTTTCCCGATGAAGATGCAGCTGAACAATATTGTACTACATGGTCATCAGTCAGGATCGAGCCTCCGCCCATCCCGCCTGACTCACAAAAGATAGTCTTCTGGAAAGCGAGCAGCACTGTATAGCCTACCATACGGTACTAGCGCGCCTGCGGGAAGGTTGCTGCCTGAACGACAAGCAGGTCATGGAGGAGGCCTGGCTTCGAGTTTGCGAAGAGAGTCTGAGTGTGGCTTTTCAGAACACCGCTCCGGAGAATACGCTTGCCTATGATAGTTTCGGTGGAGCGCAGCGGTGCGCGCTGCGGGCCCTTGGACGCGTTCAGAACGTCGTTGCGCCCACACAAAGACAGGTTCACACTCAGAGCACCGAACTGAGCATAAAGAAGGAAGTGGCTCTGCGAGACGGAGAACACTGCGGCCGCCTGGGTCCAGCTCCGTCAAAGAGACCCCGCTCCGCCTTGCGTGGCGCTGAGGCTACTTCCACGCCTAGCGTGGACGTGGAAATCTATCAGCGGGAACTCTGCGACATAGCTTGTAGGCTGCTCTGTTTTAGGATAGCACCATGCTCAACGAGTAGCCATAAGCGTCAGAAAGTCTGTACAGAGGCTCTCAGTGAACGACGAGTGGAGCGATCAGGCACAAGTTTGCAAGGAGCATCCGCGGACGTGACCGGTTCAGCTCATAACCTCAGTGAGTTTGATGCTCCCGAGGATTGTGGAAAATATGACGCCGAAGGGATACAGCTGGTTCATGTCAATGAATCGGGAGAAGAGCCGGTTGGGCCGCCCCCATCGGATCTGTTTGAGTTGCATTGGGAGACGCCACCCGGAGGCTCCGCCTATCATCAAGGACGGAGCAGAACCATTACCGACCATGATTTTCGGAATTTTTACTGTGCATGAGCACCATTTGTGTCTTTAAAAGAAGTGTAGTCACCGAGAATGCCACGCCATGGTGCTGCATCGTTTGGATACGGGGAGTCTGCGATGGAGCATCGAATAGCGCGGGAAGTCCTACGCCGCAAAACGACGACGATCCTCTGTATATCGCAGGCACTATGCATTTCCATGGTGCGTTATCCGCGCAAAGACTTGTTCTGAAGGTATCGATGGTATCTCACGGGCATAAGTTGCCGTGCAAATGCAGAGACAACACACCGCTCTGAATTGCGGACTGCAACGATTCCTCGGTCCTCCAGACCACATCGGGGGGGCGGACTTCACGCAGGCCATGTCCACCGTACAAACGCACATCGCAAATCCTATCCGCCACGACTTGAATGTTACTGCCGTATTCAAAACACCAAAAAATCCGGAGAAGCGGTTTTCCATGCAAGCTTTCCGCTCACAGAGATGTACGCTATAACTGGGTACGAGCGTGTGCACCATTAATGATACATTTTCATCAGCGCCTCGGAGACGGCTGCAGGCGTAAGCACCCCAAGATCCGTGATTAAAAGATGTATGTACGACCCCGGAGTCAAGTCACTGGGTGGGCACTCGAACTGCAACTGTTTGGGAATCTCCTCGTGGCGCGTCATTTGTCTGTAGGATCGTGGCGCGTGGTCCGAATCAGTCTTACTAATGTCGCGTTGCGTCAGTGGGTAAATGCGCACGAACTTGTATGATTCTGCAGCGATGAAAACCTGAACATTGAAAGTCTTTGCCGCGAGGGCGATGCCCAGGCTACCGACCTGATTGATGACGGCGCCGCTCTCGGCGATCGCTTCAGCGCCCAAAAGCACGATATCAATGACTTCCATTGCAGCAGGAACCGCACTGTCAGGAATGATGGTGACCTGGATACCGAGACGCATGACGTCGCAACAGAAACGCAACGTTTTGGCCGTCATCCCCGAAGAAAGCGCAGCATCATGGCGACCGCGGCCTTCTACGACCACAACACGAAACTGCTTTCGTTTCATGCGAGCCGCGCGCTCGATAATGCTGAATACCACACGTGATCCACCATGAGTAAGGATATTGCTTCCCTGGAGAATGAAGGGCTCACCGAAAACAGCAATACGTTCCCGACACGTGTCCGTCATTGCGCGAAAGTGCTCGCCGCGTTGAATTAGCCGCATCTTGCACTCCGCAAAGTCCGGGAAGTCGAAGGAGGTCCTTGTTATGAACTTCACAAAAAGCTCGCACGCAGCCCTCACGGAGAGTTCACTCGAACGAGCGTACGAGATCATCTTGTCGCAGGCGCGTCTGACTTCTAGCTCAAGGCCATGAATGGTTTCCGAGCGAGAACATCGTATCAGATCGGTGAGCACGTGGACAGCCGCCGGAGCTGCCGGCGTCTCTCGCGCGAGCTCCGAGCGAAACCGCGTAAGAACATCGAACTCAGGCTCTGGGACGCCGGCAACTTCGTGGGGCTGCCCGGGTTTCGCCTGTGCGGCCAAAAGATAGGTCACATCAAGCTGCGATTGCTTACGTTGTGTAAAAATCGAGCTACCGTCGGTTCCAGTGGGAGCGGCACACGCACCCTCACTGCTCGGAACACTCGTCCAAGGGGCAGCGCGCCCCGCGTTCGTGGCTGTCGATGTGCTCACGAGCGAGCCAGAGTCAGGTTGAACGTCTTTCGAGACCCGTTCCCGTATTGACGGCTCATGCATCAGATGGTCACTCTGTGTCCACAGAGTACAGCAACAAAACAAAGACAGCGAGTTTCTCTGGTGCAGTGCACCGGAAGCGTAGCAAGCTATCCGAAGATTGATAATACGAGGGCGCGTCCGCTGGCATAGCGTCGAGAAATTGAACATATCGTGTAGGGCGTGTGCGCGCTCGCCAGAGTCCTTTTTCTGCGGAATCGTTTGCATCTTCCATGGATCCCACAGGCGTATGCGCTGGTTATCGGGATCCCGAGAACGTCCATCATGCCGAACCTGACGAACAAGTCCCATTAAATGCGACCATCACCAGCACCCATACTTCGTTTCGGAGAGCAAAATTCGTTCATAGCCCCTGCTCCGGGTGCCGAGCCAACCCGAAGTGCCCACAGTAGCGTTTGGGGCGTAGGTGCGGTTGCCGCACCTAGAAGGAGCTGCCTCGCTTTGCAACTGAGTACCTCAGCTCGCGGCGATAGCACAATGTCGCTGCAGTTATCGGGAGCACGCTGGCATCCAGAGGGAGCCGAGTTAGGCACGACGATCGCACACCAAGAAGAAGAGCGATTTGCTGCAGTGGCAGCGGATTCTTCCTTCGCCCTCAACCACGAGTCGTATGTTTCGCCCGTGATCTTCAGTGGAGTGAGATCTTGGACGAGCTCTGCATCATGATTACCAGCTCTGACGGAAAATATAAGCCAAGGCAGGGGTTTGTCGGTCCCAGTTTGAAGCCGCAGGGACAGCTTCACACAATGCTCGTTTCAATGCTACAGTACAACGCTGGAGGCCGTCAACCGCTCAGATTCGGTTTCCAGGGACCTATCTAGTGGCGTGGAGTCCCATACCGCGCAGCACGGTCCCACCATGATGCGTTTCAGTTCTCATTTTTGAAGGAGAACCGAAAGCATCGTTGCTCGCTACATCTGCCGGTCACTTCGGGCTGGATCAGTCATCCATGGCACACATGTAACTCGGTGTCGGTCGTCAGGACGCCAAAATTCTTAAAGAATGCAGCGCTGGCTTGTGCAAGTTGCGATAAATGGAACGCATCAGGCTCGTTACAAGTACAGGTCGCTTCTACGGAATAATCAGAGTCGTGCGCATGCGTCATGATGACAGGACGCCCAATGTCGTCTTGCAGCAAACAATGCACTTAGACCGCGGAAGACGGGTGCATGGGGTCTGCATACAACACACGGACGACAAGCGGGAGCTTTGCGGACGCCGCAGGAACGGTATTGCTTCGACATCTCTTTGACTGCAAAGCGAAGAGAGTTTATCCCGCGTCACGCTCCGATATTCAGCAGCATTGAAGTTCTTGACGAAATCTCAAGGGAAGCACCGGTCATTCACCAACAGGAGCGAAGCTAACCCGACCTGATGGGGAGACTGCGGCAGGGCCGCAAATCCATGACGCTCAATTCCCGCGTTAAGCGTCTTCCATCACCGACCAAGCCGTTACGGACGCACAGGCTGCAGGTTGCAAAAATATAGCCCGGGGGATACCGCACTCGCCACTCTGGTTATGAGCTCGGCGATGCTCGAGAAAGTTCCAGAGTCCGATGAAGCAAGTATTCCCCTGAATGTGCACCGAGGCGTTGGAACCCTGACGGAGGAAGCGCCCGAGGTGCAGAGCGTGGACAAGCCGTCGCACAGGAGAGCACTGCGCACGACGCTCCTGTGTTTGTTTAACGCTTTATGTACGATCTGCATCGTTAGCGCGAATAAACTCGTCTTTGAGGGCTACGGGTTCCGCTACGGCACCACTCTAACGTTTTTCCACTTTTCGGCAACTGGACTGGGTCTCTTTGTGATGGCCGTTGTGCGCGTTTTCCGGCCAATACGTCTGGATCTGCACAAAACCTGCCTCTTAGCGTTCTTCGGTATGGGTTTCGTTGTCTTCACAAATCTATCTCTGCTGCACAACTCTGTTGCATTCTATCAGTTGTTCAAGCACTTGAACACGGTTGGCGTCATTGTGCTCGACTGGTCACTGTATCGGAAACCATTGCCTCCACAGTTGCGGCTTCCGATCTTTCTGCTGATTGTCGGCGTGCTCATCAATACCTTTGGTGATTATCGGTTCAATGTTCTTGGTACCGTATATGCCTCCGGGGGCGTCATCGTAACGTCATTCTACCAACTGTTGGTGGGGCGCTTCCAGGCGGAGCTACATTGCGATCCGATGCAACTACAGTTTTACACCGCACCTCTCTCGGCCGTCTTTCTCGCGCCATTTTTGCCCGTCTTTGACGAGTACCGATGGTGGCGTGAATCATCCATCTGGCGGCATCCAATGACTGCAGGAGGAGCGGGCGCCATCTTTCTGTCATCGCTTATCGCTCTTCTTATGAATATATCAATCTTCGCGGTGATCGGGAACACATCAGCCTTGACCTACAATGTACTTGGACATGCAAAGACCTCCATCTTGCTCCTCATGGATTTTTTCCTTTACGGTAGACCACTGAATTTGCAGAATACTCTAGGAGTTTTAATTGCGCTGGCGGGTGTGTTCCTCTATTCGCGAGCAAAGCTCTCGAAGTAATGCGTAACACGAAATGAAACGTAACGAGGCGGAAGATAACACGCTTTGTGTAGCAGCAGCAGAAGTCGTCGTAGTAATACTAGAAGCTATCTCGATTGGCGTTGCTGTCATCTGGCCCCAGCTCCCAGCATGAGCGGTGCCTTTAGGATGAGTGAGCTTATGGCATCTCGCATGAACCCTTTTTGAGACTGCCTGCTCTTTCCCTCTTCAGTCCGTCTGTTGCAATTGATCGTCCGTGCTTGAAGCTGCTTCGATCCCGTGCAACTATAGCAGCTGCTGCAGCAACCGTGCTCGTTCTGCGCAATAGTCAGGGACGCCGTCTCTGGACACACCGTACGGCAGATGATTCCACGTATCGTATGGCGTGGAATCACTTCAGGGCCAGTGCTTCACTCGGACAGAGAAAAGCCCAGTGCTGGCATGAATTGGCCATCAAGCAGGACATGCATCCTGCGAGGTTCTTTGAATCAATTTCTGAACTTCTGCAATAGGCGGGGGAAGATGGTACTCGTGACCACGCGCATATAAGAGTCATCCGCAAAACCGGATAGACGCTACCTGGGCGCTGCGGATGGAAATCCACTGAAAGCGTCAACAAGCGCACTTGGGTAGGCCAGCGATTACTGCACAAACGCAGTAGAAAGAGTGTCATCCATCGACTCGCACATGGTTCATTAAGCGACTAGCTCATGGATTGCTCAGAGGGTCCATTTCGCAGGGGAACACTACAGATCGAAGCTCACTCAACGGGAACTGCGACCCGCGTTTCGAGGGATGCTTTTGGGTTCTCGAAAGGCTCTGCAAGTGGAGCGCTGGTGGGTTATGTGGACGGAAACCACCACTGCACACAGCAATGCTCGTAGATATTCTCCCGTATTTGAGAATAAAGGAACGGGAATGCAAAGCTTTGCGTGCGTACACGTGAATGCAGCCTATCACAGGCATCGCGGGTGTCTTCATGTTGCATTGGGCTGGAAGGTTAATTTGAGGGCGGAGCAAAACGTACCTTCCATAAACTTCTGCGATGCTGATGTCAAGAGATCTCGCGCATCCGCAACCTGTAAGCCGACCAATGCCCCGAGCGGTGCGCCCGGTACCCATTCGTGTTGTGTCTTGGGCAGATAATGTATACGGTGTGCTGCACTGAAACTAATGGGTTTAAAAGTATTCGTGGATTTACGTTACACCTCGAGTAGCGAATCGTGATTCGTTTCTGCATTTCCAACCTGATGCGAGCGGCGGCATCTAGACGGCATCGGGTACGATGCATCCCTCCGGCAGCAGGTAAAGCACAGACGCTGCGCATTGAATGTCTCTGGAAAGAACCCGATGCAGCTGTAGAACTTCGATGAGAGCAATATACGTAGTGCAGAAATCGATTCTACACGATTCTCATCGATGCGTTCGGGGCGAAACCCACACATCATGGCACCGGATGCACACTGCAACAGGCCGAGAAGAAGAGCTTGAAACCGAGCCGACTGC
>Ga0078972_1009914_pt1 | contig 18316 bp, 13 predicted proteins | sample YelNatPaOPGAMG01_FD_67568 | JGI IMG/M metagenome (GOLD analysis project Ga0078972, IMG submission 67568) | Hot spring thermophilic microbial communities from Obsidian Pool, Yellowstone National Park, USA - OP-RAMG-01 (SPADES assembly) (version 2) | ecosystem: Environmental > Aquatic > Thermal... | reverse complement strand
TATAATACCCAGTGGTTATGGAGAATTCTCTTATGATAAATTCGGGGAATTCTTAATCATTTTAAGGATAGAAAGGAGATTTTAGGAGGAAAAGATGCTTTTAAGGATAGTGAACATCAATAAAAAATACATATCTGGTAAGGCATATTTTCAGGCATTAAAAGATATTTCTTTTGAAATTGATGAAGGTGAATTCGTTGCAATATCAGGACCATCAGGTTCAGGAAAAACAACATTGCTTAACATAATAGGATGCATAGACAAACCTGATTCTGGAGAGGTAATACTTGATGGAAGAAGTTTAAAAGCAAGGACACCTGATGAACTTGCGTCATTGAGAAGAGAATACTTTGGTTTCATATTCCAGACATATAATCTAATACCTGTTTTAACCGCATATGAAAATGTTGAACTCCCTTTGAGATTACTGAGGAGATTTAAAGAGGATGAGATGAGGAAGAAGGTTGAAGATGCATTGAAGAAGGTTGGTATATATGAGATGAGGGATAGAAAACCACTTGAACTTTCTGGTGGTGAACAGCAGAGGGTTTCAATCGCAAGGGCAATAGTTAAAGAACCAAGACTTGTTCTCGCAGATGAGCCTACAGCAAACCTTGATACAGAAAATGGGAAGAACATAGTTCAGATTATGAGAGAGATGAACAAAAACGAGAAGATAACATTCATTTTTTCAACGCATGACCTATTAATACTTCAATATGCAAACAGGATAATATCTTTAAGGGATGGAAAAATAGTTGATGATGTGAGAAAATGAAATTCTTATTTTTGTTCGCATTAAAAAACATAACGAGACAGAAGAGAAGGACAATCCTTACTTCTTCTGTAATAGCAATTGCGATTATATTCTTTATAATTATAACATCTCTTTTGAAAGGATTTTATGATGTGAGTTTTGAGAACGAGTTAAATTTTAACACATCACATATGAAGATAAGAAGTATAAAATATGATGAAGATAAACCTTTTGAGATAGATAATTATATGAAAAATTATAGGTATGTGATAGAAAGGATAAAAAATTTCAATTTTATAAAAGGTTTTACCGAAATTATATCATTCAATGGGGAGATTGATAATTCAATTAATACAAGATTTGTTATAATTATGGGTGTAAATTATAAAACAATAGACTCAGTGTTTGTATTTAAAGATTTCATCATAGAAGGTTCTTTTGATAAAGAGGGAATAATAGTTGGAAAAGATATTGCAAAGGATATGAATATTGATACTGGAAGTTCTGTTTTTCTTACATTCAGAAGGAAAGATATGATTGAATCAATTGAATTTATTGTATCAGGAATAATATCATCACCAAATCCTTTAGTTAACAGGAATTATGTCTATATGGATATTGAAAAAGCGAAAGATATACTTGGGGTTGATGCGATAACAGAGATTGCTATAAAAACAGATGATTACAATAGATGTGATAAATATGCGGAAATTATAGGAAGAGAAATAAAAGATGTTAAGGTCTTTAACTGGGTAATACTTGCTAAAGATTTCTTACAGATGGCACAGGCAAAGGCAAAAGGTAACGGATTTCTTATTTTCTTCATAGCGATTATAGGTTTTGTTGGTGTTGTGAATACAACAATGATTTCTGTTTATGAGAAAAGAAGGGAAATAGGAACTCTGAAAACACTTGGTATGAGAGAGAAAGATATTGTCCTTTTATTTCTCATAGAATGTTTCTTAATAGGATTGATCGGAGTTCTTACAGGTCTCATTTTTGGGAGTATTTTAAATCTTTATTTTGTTTTAAAAGGGATTGACCTTGTTTCTAAAACTGGTTTTGAAGATATAAATGTAGGCTACAGGGTGTTGGGTATTGTAAAATCAAGATGGGATACTCCTTTAATTACCATTGCTTCTTTATTAAGTATTTTATTCACTACTATTGCAGGTTATATTCCTGCAAGGAAAGGTGCAAAAATGGAGCCAGCAGAATCACTGAGGGTGATCCAGTGAATCTTTTTAAATTCTCTTTTAGGAATGTGATAAGATATAGGACAAGGACAATCTATTCATCTTTATCAATATTCATCGCATCAATGATTGTTGTTTTTGCACAGGGTTATGTGAGCGGGATTTCAAATAGTATGATGGAAAGTTATAGGGATTATATAACGGGTGATTTTAGGATAACAACAGAAGGATTTGTAAAAAGAGAAAATCTCTTACCTGTCGATGAGATAATTGATCCTTCTATTATCTCTATTCTTGATACAATTGAAGGGATAGAGCACATAGAACCAAGATTCAGATTTGGAACACTCATAGGTAAAAATGAAAATACAGAGCAGGGTATAGGAGTGGGATTGGATATAGAAAATACAAGATACAGACTCAAAGAAAGAATAGTTGATGGTGAGATATCCAGAGGAATTCTTATATCCAGAGAATTTGCGAAAAAGATAGATATAAATTTAGGGGATAGTGTTCTTATAGTTGCAAAAACTTCAGAAGGTGGAATAAATGGGATAAAGTTAAGAGTTTCAGGATTAATTTTCTTCGGCATTGGTATGCTTGACAGAAATATGTTCTTCATCCCCATTGATGATGCAAGAAAATTATTAAAGATAAAGGATGGTTTCACTGAGATAATGGTTTTCGTGAAGGATAAAAAAGCAACTGAAAGGATAAAGAGTTTAAAGATTAAAGGTCTTTCAATAAGAGAACCTGGGGAACAGATACCTTTCCTTAAGTATTTTAATGCTGTTGTGAAGATATATTCACTTCTTGAAATCTTTATATGCCTTCTTGCCTCTTTTGTTATATTGAATCTGATGACAATGATTGTATTTGAAAGAACAAGGGAGATAGGAACTTTGAAAGCACTTGGTATGAAAGACAGTGATATATTTTTAAATTTTGTTATTGAAGGGACGATTATTGGGAGTTTTGGTAGTATCACAGGTTCGATTGCTGGATATTTTCTTACTATGTATCTTGCACAAAAGGGAATAAATTTTGAAGGTGCTATTAAAAATACAGACCTTGTGATAAGTTATGTGATTTATCCAGATGCCAAGTTCTCTTTTCTTATTATTTCTTTTTTTATGGCAACTATAGTATCAACAATCGCTTCAATAGTACCTGCTTTATACACAAAGAGATTTACACCTTATGAAGCATTAAGAAAGGTTTAATATTCAGAAAATTTGTGGAGCACTATTCACAAAGTCGTCATTGCGAGCACCTGAAAGGTGCGTGGCAATCCCATTATTTGCTATTCACAAATGTTTAAATGCGACCCCTCGTTTCACTCGGGGCAACAACTTCGTTGTTGGTTTATGACTGACCCCATACCCTTAAAATTTCTCTTGACTTTTTATTTATTCTGTTAATAATATAAAAATGAACGAGAATATTCTTGATTTTCGTAATCTTCTTAAGATTAACGAAAGAATAAATTCTATAAAAGATATTGATTCATTACTTGAATTGATACTCTATGAGGCAAGAAAATTCACAAACGCTGATGCAGGGACAATATATCTTATTAAAGATGGTAAACTCTCTTTTGAATATGTTCAGAATGACACATTGTTCAGAAAATTCGCCTCAAGTAGATTTTTATACAAAAGTCAGACTATTGAGATAAACGATAAATCAATAGCAGGTTATGTTGCATTAACTGGAAACACATTGAATATTCAGGATGCCTATGATATACCTGAAAATTGCTCTTTCTCTTTTAACAAAAAATTTGATGAGGAGACATCTTACAGGACAAAATCTATTCTTACATTACCATTAAAAACACATGAAGAGCAACTTATAGGTGTTCTCCAATTGATAAATAAAAAGATGGATGGTGAGTCAGTTCCTTTCACAGATGAGGATGTATTACTTGTGAGTTATTTCGCAATAAGTGCAGCAAATGCTATTGAGAGGGCTTTAATAACGAGGGAGATGATTATGAGGATGATTAATATGGCTGAATTGAGAGACCCTAAAGAGACAGGTTCACATGTGAACAGGGTTGGTTCATATTCGGTTGAGATATATAGGGAATGGGCAATAAGAAAAAAATTACCAACGAAAGAGATAAAGAAGGCAGAAGATAATTTGAGGATTGCAGCAATGCTGCATGATATAGGGAAGGTTGCAATATCAGATGCTATCCTTAAAAAACCTGGAAGATTAAATGAAGAAGAATACAATATGATGAAATATCACACGATATTTGGCGCAAGGCTTTTCAAGAATAGAACATCAGAACTTGATAGACTTGGTTTTGAGGTTGCTTTAAACCATCACGAAAGATGGGATGGAAAAGGTTATCCTGGATTTATAGATGATGTTTTTTCTGAAAAGATTGAATTAAAAGAAGGGAAAAAAGGTGAAGAGATACCTTTATTCGGAAGGATTGTTGCAGTTGCTGATGTATATGATGCTCTAATATCAAAAAGGGCTTATAAGGAAGCGTGGTCTGATGCAGATGCTCTAAAAGAGATGGAATATCAGAAGGAGAAACAATTTGACCCTGAAATAGTTGATATTTTCATCTCAATATACGATGTGATAAAAGCGATAAGGGATAAATTTAAAGAATAAAAGGAGGAGTTATGAAAAAGTATATTTTTATTTCTTTTGGGATAATTTTTTTTATTTTAATAACCACAATAATTGTTTTTCCTATGAGAAAAAAATTTTCCAAAGAGGGAAAGACATTTACAAAAAGAGAAAGGATTGAAAAACCTTATGCACTCCCACCAAAGATTGAAGAGAGTTTAGAAATAATCCCGGAATCTTATATCATTAGTTTCAATAATTCATTTGAAGGTGTTGAAGGTCTTATAATAGAAGAAGAGAGCCTTAAAAATTTTATTGAGATCTCCCCTTATGCTCGTGCTTATGGTAAATGGATATCTGAAAGGGATTTTGAGATATTCTTCAAAGAAGAACTATATCCAGATAAAAGATATGAGATTATATTGAAAAAACTCCCTATTATAAATGAGGAAATAGAGATTAAAAAGGAGGTATTCACCTTCACAACACCTTCATTGAAAGTGAGAAATATATATCAGAAGAAATTTGAGGGAAACAACGCTGTTTTCCAGATAGAATTTAATTTCAACTTAAAAGATATAAGGGATGAATTTTTTGAGGTATTTGATTCAAATAATGAGAAGGTGAAGATTACTGATTTAAGATATTTAAGCGAAATAGATAGAACAAAAATCCTTATTACAACTGAGATAAGGAAAGCACCTGAAAGATATAAAATAATAATAAAAAGAGGATTGGAAGGAATAACATTGGGTGGGAAATCCGTTTATCTAAAGGAGGATTTTGAGAAATTCATACCCATTGGTTTTCTGAGAGGTCCTATATTGTATGAAAGTTATTCTGTTGAAGAATCAGATTTAAAAAAATATATAAAGATAAAATTTTCAATTCCAAATGAGAAATATCCAGAAATACCCGAAATAGATGATAGGGATATTGAAGATTATATTAAGATAAATCCACAGATAAAAACAGAGATAACAGCATCAAATAGTGAAATATACATATTTGGTGATTTCATACCTGAAAAGGATTATGAGATTATTATAAAGCCTGGAATAAAGACGAAAGGCGGAAGTTCACTTCAAGAGGAGATAAAATTGAATGTCTCAATACCGAAGATGAAAGATAATTTGAGATTCCTTTACGAAGGGAGATATTTCGGAAGAAATGGTGAATGGAAGATACCAATAAAGGTGAGTGGAATAAAGGAATTCAATATGAATGTTTATTATATACAGCCTGAGAATGTCCTTTTCTGGCATTCTGTATCAGGAGGTTCAAAATATGATGTGTATCATTATGCAGAAAATATCTTGAATAACTATAAGATTAAGGTTGAGAATCCCTCACAGGATAATATAATCTGGTTTGACCTTAGAGAGATTAAAGATATAGAGAAGGAAGGTGTTTATTATATTGAGATAAACTCTGAAAAATCCTGGGAATTGAAGGATAATATTAAGATTGTTATAACAGATATTTCAATTATCGCTAAATGGTCTGAAAATTCAGTTTATGTTTGGACAATAAATTCTCAGAAACTTGTCCCTGTTCCCGATGTTGATATTGAGATAAAAACAAGTACAAATTTTCTCGTGGGAAAAGGTAAGACAGATAGAGATGGATTTGCAAAGATTGAAATTATTAAGAAAGGAAGGGAACCTTATATTATATTTGGTAGGAAGGGAGAAGAATGGACTTATGCATTACTTCCTGTTCTATCAACACCGACTGAAAAATTTGATATCTCAGGTGAAGACCCTCTCTCTCCATACATCGCATATATTTATCCTGAAAGGAATCTATATAGACCAGGTGAAGAGGTTCATTTTGCTGTTGTTGTTAGAGAGAACAGGACATACAAAGGTGTATCTGTCCCTGTTAATGTTAATATAACTGACCCAAAAGGTGCAATATTTGCAGTACTATCTGGTGAAACTGATAACTCTGGTATAATAGATCTTTCTTTTAAGACAAACCCTTCTTCACCAACAGGAAAGTATAGTTTAAACCTGAATATAGGAAACAGGAATTATTACTCATATTCAATCTTCGTTGAAACATTTGTTCCTGAAAGAATTTCTGTGAATTTGAAACTTCCTGATATTATGAAAAAAGATGAGAATTTAAGATATTCAATAAAGGCAGATTACCTTTTTGGTGCACCTGCTTCCTTTGAAAGATATAGTGGATATTATCAAATAAAGGAGATACCTTTCACCTGTGAAGGTGATTATAGATTTGGTCCGATTGATAGATTTTATAAACCCCTTCTTATTGAGAATGAAATTTCGGAAAATGAACTTGATAAGGATGGGAAAGCGGATGATATTATTCCAACAATTGGTATAAAAAATGTTAATCCATTAAAAGTTTCTTTAATGGTTCAAGTTCAGGAAGGTGGAAGTGGAAGAACAACATCAAAGGTTGTTGAGAAGGTTTATCATACAAAACCATTTTATATAGGATTAAAGAGTAATACATCAAGGGTTATATCAGGTAAACCGATAGAGATAAAAGGTATAATTATGAAACCAGATTGTAATCTGTATAAAAATGATGTGAAACTCACTTACAGGATTTATCGTGTTTCATATTATTACAACTATTATTATGATGAGTATTATGATTATGATTACGACTATGATTACTGGAATAGAAGGATACAGAAGATACCTGTTTCAAAAGAGAGGATGATAGATGTAAAAGATGGTTCATTCAGTTTTTCATTCTCTCCACCTACAGGTTATAGTGATCTTCTTGTTGAGGTGAAGGATGAGGAAAATGGGACATTCTCACAGATCCTTATATACGGATGGGGATGGTGGTGGGGTGATGAGGAGAAGGTTGAATCACCTGAGATTTTACCTATAAGGATTGATAAAGATTTTTACGATGAGGATGAGGTTGTGAAAGTTGAGGCTTTGCTTCCTTTTGAAGGAAGGATTTACTGGTTTGTTGAACTTGACTCAATATATTACACAAAATATGAGGATGTGAAAGGTGAAATAGGAAGATTCAGTTTCAGGGCACCAAGAAATCTTTCAAATGTTTATGTATCAGCGCTACTTGTTCGTTCAGGTGAAGATTATCTTGTAAGCAGGGCTTACGGAATAAAGAAGGTGAGGATAAGACCAGAGAGATTAAAAATTCCAATAGATATTTCTACAAAGAATACAGCGAAACCTGGTGAAGAGGTAGAGATAAAGATAAAAGGTATTTCAAAATTTGAAGGGACTATATCAATTGTTGATGAAGGAATATTACAGATAACAAATTTCAAAACACCCAATATCTATGAAGGTATTTTAAGGGATGTAAGATTAAAATTAATGACAGCAGAATCTTTTGGATGGATTATTAAGAGATTCCTTGAAAGAACAGGTGGCGGATATTTTATGAAAGAGGAAGAATTTCCACAACCAAGATTTGCAAGGATTGTTTCACAATGGAGCGGTATTATAAAGAGTGATGAGAATGGGAATATAAGATATAGATTTAAGATTCCTCAATACAATGGAAAATTGAGGATAATGGTTCAAGGAATAAATGAGGAAAGATTTGGTTCAAATGAGACATATATAATAGTGAAGAGCGATGTGGTTGTCCAGCCAACAATACCAAGATTTGCATATACAGGTGATAATTTCAAGATACCAGTTAATCTTATTAACACAACAAAAGAGAAGAAAAAAGTGAGGATAAATATAGATATAGAAAATGGGAATATAGCACAAAAAGAGAGGGAATTAGAACTTCTTCCTGAAGAAAATAAAACTATTTTCTTTGATGTTAGTACCGGGGATGAAATAGGGGAGATGAAGATAAAGATTCATGCAAGATCAGGTGAGGAAGAATTTAAGGACGATTTTCTCATACCTGTTTTTCCTGATGTTCCTTATATAACAGAGGCAAATTATATAACGATAGAACCTGAAAGGGATATTTCTTTAAATGATTATCTTTCTGATTTCTATCCAAAGGCACATTTCTCACTCATAACAATTTCTTCACTTCCTGGAATAACAAGGTTAAATAGGTTGAAATATGCTGTTCATTATCCATACGGGTGCATTGAACAGACTTCAACATCAACACTTTTACTTTTAAGAATGAGACCCTTTTTAAACGCTATAACAGATATAGATGAAAAAACATATATTGATATGGTGAACAAAGGATTGGGAAGGATTGTAAGTATGCAGAAGATATCAGGTGGATTCACATTCTGGCCTGGTTGTGAAAAAACAGAAGACTGGGCAAGTGCATACGCAACATTTGTCCTTATTGAGGCGAAGGATGCAGGGTTTTCAGTGTCAAAAAATTCAATAGATGCTGCTCTGAATTACCTTCAAAGCCTTGAGAATAAACACGGATTCGTTTATTATGTTCTTGCAAAAGGTGGTGTCTTAAAAAGAGATATGGTTGACAGGCTTATCTCACTTGCCAAAAATAATAAATTTACATCTTATAATTTATTGTGGATTGCAGGGACATTGTTTGAATCTGGGAAATATGATTATGCAAGGGAATTACTTGAAGAGGTTTTGAAGAGAGGCGAGGAGAATGTGAGAAGGCTTGATGGAGATTTTTACAGCCCTCTTCAGATGAAGGGATTGGAACTTTATTTTGTTGAGAAGATTATGCCACAATCAAGTTATGAGACAAAACTTGTTATTGAACTTATGAATGAATTGAGTGGGAAAGATAGTTATTATTACACAACACAGGAGATAGCCTGGTCTGTCCTTGCACTGGGGCTTTACGCTAATAGATTAAAAACAACAGATTTAAAACCAAACCTCAGAGTTGATGGGAAAACAATCACACCAATAACATCAAAGAATATATACACATACAAATTATGGAACTCATCAACAAAGGATGTGAAATTGAGGATAAAAGGAACAGAGAATGCTTATGTATGCATAGAGAATACGGGATTTTCTAAAAAGGAGAGAAAATTTACACCATATTCAAATGGTATCTTAATCATAAGAAATATATATGACTATTATGGGAATCCTTTAAATTCTGCGAAGGTTGGTGATATAGTTGTATTTGAGACAGAGATTAGGTCAGATGGTTCTTATAATAATGTTGCGATAGAGATACCTGTTCCAGCAGGAATTGATATTGAGAATCCGAGATTGAAGACAGATATATTACCACAATGGGCGAAGAATAAGAAAGATTTATTCAATCCTTCTTACATTGATGTAAGGGATGATAGGATTATTATATTTGGAACAACCTACAAATCTAAACTTTTTTATTATTTCCTTGGAAGGGCAACGATGCAGGGAGAGTTCTTCCTTCCACCTGCAAAAGGTGTTGTGATGTATGACCCTGTAAAAAATGCATCTACTGAAAGCGGTTCTTTTAAGGTTATTAAAAAATAAGGTTTTATTATCTTTAATATTCTTTCTTACAATTATTTATGCGGTTCCATTACCGCAGAGATTAAGATTTTCAAAATCAAGGATAGTAAGATTTAATGATGGTTCTGTGATGCGTGTTTATCTCTCTTCAGATGAGAAATACAGGATATTTTTGCCTATTGAAAGTATTGACCCTAAACTTGTAAAAACAACAATTCTATATGAGGATAGATTTTTCTACTATCATTTTGGTATAAATCCATTCTCAATATTAAGGGCAATTTATCTCAATTTAAAAGAGAGGAGAATAGTATCAGGTGGTTCAACAATATCTATGCAACTTGCAAGAATACTTGAACCTAAGAAAAGAAACATAATTTCAAAAATGATAGAAGTATTCAGGGCTTTACAATTTGAGATGAGGCTTGGTAAGAGAAATATTCTTGAACTTTATCTTAATCTTGCACCTTATGGTGGAAATGTAGAGGGTATAGGTGCTGCATCAATCGGTTATTTTGGGAAACTACCTGATGAACTCACACCTTCTGAAATAGCATTTCTTGTCTCACTTCCACAATCACCAACATTGAGAAAACCTGGTGGAATAACACCTCCTGAAGAAGGAAGAAACAGGGTTTTAAAAGTGATGAAAAAATATAATTTGATAAGCGATGAAGAATATAGGATAGGTATTAATTCCTCAACACCATCTGGTTTTTTACCATTCCCATTTTATGCACCACATGCAACTGATTACATTGTTAATAATTATCCTGAAATGTATGATATAAGAAGCACTATAGATAAAGAGATACAGATGAAGATTGAGAACATCGCAAATTCATATAAGAGAAAGATAAGGAATTATGGTGCAAAGGATATAAGTATTGTTGTTATTGAGAATAAAACAGGAAAGATAAGGGGGCTTGTTGGTTCATTTGATTATCTTGACTCAACAGATGGACAGGTGAGGGGATTTGAAGCATTGAGGTCACCTGGCTCTTTATTAAAGCCATTTTTATATACAAAATGTATTGAGGAAGGTCTTATAACAAAGGAGATGCTTATTGAGGATGTTCCATACAAATTTAAAGAGTATTCACCATTGAATTTTAACAAGACATTCAGCGGTCTTGTCAGAGCAGAAGATGCATTATCACAATCTTTAAATGTTCCTTTCGTTATTTTGTTAAGGAAATATGGGTATGATAACTTTGTAAATTTATTAAAAGAAACAGGTCTTGAATTCAAAAGATACATAGGATTACCATTGATAATTGGTGGTAAAGAGGTTTCCCTACTTTACATAACAAATCTTTATGCTTCACTTGCAAGGGGTGGAATATTTTTTGATTATTCAATCGTTGAAGATGATACTATAAAAAATGTAAAAAGAATTTTTAATCCATCCGCTGTTCTTTTGTGTCTTGATGCATTAAAGAAAAGAGGAAGACCAGATGCACCAAATCTTTCAAGATTTGTTTTACCAAAAGGTGATATATACTGGAAAACAGGGACATCAATGAAGAGAAAAGATGCCTGGAGTGTTGGATTCAAGAAGGATTACACAGTTGGTGTATGGGTGGGGAATTTCTCAGGTTTAGGAAGTGATAGCATAATAGGTGCTTTACTTGCTGCACCTATTATGTTTGATATAATAGGTGCGATTGAGAAAGGGGATGAAAAACTTGAATGGATAGATTTTGCGATAGGTGGTATTGAAACTGTTGAAGTTTGTGAGTTTTCTGGTGCAAGACCAAATGACAATTGTCCTACAAGAAAAAAAGTTCCTGTTTTAAAGAATGCGCATCCGAATATCTTGTGCCCTTATCATAAAAGATATATTGTCGAGAAAAAAACAAATTATAAAATTTGTCCCGACAAGGAATATAAGAAAGGGGAGATTGTTGAAAAGGTCTTTGTTGTTCTACCTCCACTCGTTCGGGATATATTGAAATATGGGGAAGAGCCAAAGCAAGCTCCAGATTGCAGAAGAACAGAATTAAAAAAAGGGATTGTGATAATTCAACCAGTTGATGGTGCAACATACATATTATTAAAGGATGTGAGGAATGCTGATTTCATTCCTTTACAGGGTTATACATCTTCTAAAGACGATGAGATATTCTGGTTTTTAAATGGAAGATTCTCGGGTAAGACGAGAAATGGCGAGATTTTGAATGTGAAGACTGATGAAGGAAGATACGAGATATTTGCGCAGGATAAAGATGGAAATAATAACAAAGTTGAAATTTATGTTCAAACAAAATAAATAAGGGAAGATAAGTTTAATAATTTCAACGGAAAATTAAGAGGGTAAAAAAGCCGTCATTGCGAGCAACCGAAGGTTGCGTGGCAATCCCATTATCGCTATTCACAATTCGCAATGTTGTCATCGTGAGCCTGCAGAATGCAGGCGTGGCGATCTCATTACTTACTATTCGCAAATCCAAATTGCAAAATATAAAAATTAAAATGCAAAAAGTAGACAAGCCTCATTCAGATTGACAGTGAGTAAGCCTATTATTGACTACTATGATAAATATAAATCAAAATAAAAATGTGAGGGAGAAAATGAGATTCCTCGTTTCACTCGGAATGACAAAAAAGGAATGTCATTGCGAGGCAACGAAGTTGCCGTGGCAATCCCATATTGACTATTCACAAATGCAGAACGCAAAAATTAAAATGCAAACGAGAATGGGTCCTCTAAGAAAAATGCTTGACAAAATTTTTATTTATTATATATTTTAGAAAATGGAGGAAAGATGAGAAAAGGAATCTGTGTGTTTTTCTTTTTAATTGTTTTAGTCTCTTTATCAGTGAAATGTATCACAATAGAGGAAATCATAAAGAAGATAGAAGCAAATGGTTCAAGGATAGAGGATATGGAAGCGGATGTGACCACCAGAATAAAGATAGGGGATGGAGAAATTCAGATTCAGAAGATGAGGATGGCGATGAAAGGAAGGGATAGGGTAAGGATAGAATTGATATCACCAATGAGACAGACAACGATAATAAACGGGAAGAAGATGATGGTTCAGACACAGGATGGGAAAAAGTCCATAATAACTCAAGACACTCTTCATATGATGGAACAAACAGGATTTCAGAATATGAGTGAATTTCTGAAAGGGAATAAAGTAAATGTGATAAATGTTGAAAATGATATAGCGAATATTGAGATAATTCCAGAGAGCCCAACCCCCATGGTGCAGAAAATAGAGATGGGAGTGGATATTGAAAGAGGAGTGATAATATCCCAGAGGATTTACTCAAACATGGGTGTTATGAAGATGGAGATGGAGTATGGGAAGATCTCAGGGGTTTGGGTAATAAAGAGAATGAGAATAATTACTCCAAGTCCAATGGGTGGGCTTGGAGAAGTAGAGAGTGAATATAAGAATATAAAAATAAATAAAGGAATTAAGGATATATTTTTTGAGATAAAATAGGAGGGGATATGAGAAGGATATTAATCATATCAATAGTTATTATAGGGATTTTGATGATTTCTGGGTGTGTGAGGAGGTGGAAGGTGGAGATAGTGAATTATGAGGCACCAAACTGGACATCAGATAATAAAATAGTATTTATGAAAGACCACTATGTGCAGATATGGGAAGCAACACCACCTATTATCCCAGAGCATCAGGCAGGAGGACATGAAGAGATATATATTTGTGAGATAGATGCAGATGGTAAGAATTATAGGGAGATAGCGAAAGTAGTGGATAGGGATTTTGAGGTAGGACCTTTACCTGTGAATTTATCTACGAGTTCATCAGCAGGAGAATGGGTTGTATATTATATTGTGACAGATATATCAAATATAACGAATTCACCTTCTGATGGTGAAATATGGGTAATAAAGCGAGATGGGACAGGACTTAAGAAGATATCAGATAATGGTCTTTATCCAGACCTTTCCCCTGATGGTTCTAAGATAGTTTATCAGAAGCCAAATCAAGGTATATGGATAATGAATAGAGATGGAACAAATGACCATCAGATAGTGGCGGATGAAAATGCACATAACCCCGCTTGGAGTTCTGATGGTGGCAAAATAGGATATGTTCGTTCAGACTCATTAGGAATATGGATTGTTGATACTTCAGGGGTTCTTATTTTTAGTTGGAAGGGTGACTCCATTGTTAAACCAGGCGGTCCTGGAGGTATAGATTGGGGGCCTTCTGACCATGACGCAATTATTTCAGAATGTGGGAGGCTTTTTCCCGAATATCAAGATGGCTTTATTGTGATATACATAGATTCTCTCCATTATTTTTTCACCCCATTTAAAGCATGTGTTTATAGATGGTCAGCCAACGGAACATATTTTATAGCACATGATTCCATTGGGCATTTTGTTGCTTCATTTAAAGATACCTTTTTTAATGTAAATTCTGATACCAAGTGGTATCTTAAACCATAAGGAGGAGTGATGAAAAAGTTTATCATTTTATCAATAATTATCTGCGATGCTATCTTCGCAGATGTTTTACCCTATAAACCCTACCCAATTATCTTTATCCATGGGTATACATCAGGTTCAGGGACTTGGGGTGCTTCAACAAAAGACCCAATACACGATAGAAAAGAAGAGATATGTAAGGATAGTGTTTTAGCACATCCTGAAGCAACATATTCCCATTTCTTGAATTATATGATACCAATAGTAAAAGTATGGCATCAAATTGATGAATCTTATACGGACACGATTACTCATCCCAACTTTCCCAACAAAACCTTCCTTGAGGTTGTGAATATGGATGACCCTTGGGGAAGTATAAATGAAGATGATGATTGGGAATATTGGTCTCATGAATATCCTTGTTGGGAGGTTGAATTATACCATAGGGTGAAGGAGGTATTGAAAGAATACTATGGTGATAACTGGGAGACAAACCCAGAGGCAAAGGTTATCCTTATAGGGCATTCAACTGGAAATATTTTTAATTGCAAAATGAAAAATGAAAGGATATAGGAGGGGATATGAGAAGGGTTTTAATCATATCAATAGTTATTATAGGGATTTTGATGGTTTCAGGGTGTGTGAGGAGGTGGAAGGTGGAGATAGTGAATTATGAGGCACCAAACTGGACATCGGATAATAAAATAGTATTTATGAAAGATCACTATGTGCAGATATTTGAAGAGATGCCACCTGCAATAGCAGTGCATCAGGCAGGTGGACATGAAGAGATATATATTTGTGAGATAGATGGAGATGGTAAGAATTATAGGGAGATAGCGAAAGTAGTGGATGAAGATTTTGAAGTAGGACCGAATCGGGGTGCTGTTTCAACATCATCAGCAGGGGATTGGATAGCATTTGCAATGGAGGATTGGAATAAAGGTGAGCATTATACAGAGATATTTGTGATGAAGAGAGATGGAAGTGGATTGAGGAATTTAGGGGAAGGGACTCGTCCAGACCTTTCCCCTGATGGTTCAAAGATAGTATATCAGAAGCCAAATCAGGGTATATGGATAATGAATAGGGATGGAACAAATGACCATTGCATTATACCTGATTCAAATGCTGTTTCCCCTGCTTGGAGCCCTGAAGGAAGAAGAATAGCGTATGTAGTTGGATATCCTAATGTTGATACATTGGTGGTTATAGATACATCAGGGAATTTACTTAAAACATTTTTTGTTGAGATAGATATGCCAGATTGGGGTCCTTTGGATTCTAATGCTATAAGTGGAAGTGGAGGTGGGCATGCAAGAATCATATATTATGAGTCAGAAAATATAGATAATTTATCAGATGTCCCCGCTGGTTGGGGTGGCGGAGCAAAGTGGTCTCCTGATGGGCAATTTTTTATAGGATGGGCCAGTGGAAATTATTGGATAATTAACAGAAATACTGGAACAAAATGGGTTTTAAAACATTAAAGGAGGTTCAGATGAAAAAATATTTTTTATTTTTCTTGTTTGCACTGATAATTACTGGTGCACCCTATAAACCCTACCCAATTATCTTTATTCATGGGTTAGGGTCTAATTCAAAATGTTGGGGTGTTAAATGTGATACTTTTCCAGATTCTCTTTGGTATGGAGATTATACTGATAGCATTGTTGAAATACAATCAGGTCATACATATTCCCATTTCTTGAATTATATGATACCTATGGTGGAAGTATGGGATGAAATTGATCCTTCATATACAGATGAACCAGAAGAACCCAACTTCCCCAACAAAACCTTCCTTGAGGTTGTGAATATGGATGACCCTTGGGGAAGTATAAATGAAGATGATGATTGGGAATATTGGTCTCATGAATATCCTTGTTGGGAGGTTGAATTATACCATAGGGTGAAGGAGGTATTGAAAGAATACTATGGTGATAACTGGGAGACAAACCCAGAGGCAAAGGTTATCCTTATAGGGCATTCAACTGGAAATATTTTTAATTGCAAAATGAAAAATGAAAGGATATAGGAGGGGATATGAGAAGGGTTTTAATCATATCAATAGTTATTATAGGGATTTTGATGGTTTCAGGGTGTGTGAGGAGGTGGAAGGTGGAGATAGTGAATTATGAGGCACCAAACTGGACATCGGATAATAAAATAGTATTTATGAAAGATCACTATGTGCAGATATTTGAAGAGATGCCACCTGCAATAGCAGTGCATCAGGCAGGTGGACATGAAGAGATATATATTTGTGAGATAGATGGAGATGGTAAGAATTATAGGGAGATAGCGAAAGTAGTGGATGAAGATTTTGAAGTAGGACCGAATCGGGGTGCTGTTTCAACATCATCAGCAGGGGATTGGATAGCATTTGCAATGGAGGATTGGAATAAAGGTGAGCATTATACAGAGATATTTGTGATGAAGAGAGATGGAAGTGGATTGAGGAATTTAGGGGAAGGGACTCGTCCAGACCTTTCCCCTGATGGTTCAAAGATAGTATATCAGAAGCCAAATCAGGGTATATGGATAATGAATAGGGATGGAACAAATGACCATCAGATAGTGGCGGATGAAAATGCACATGACCCCGCTTGGAGTAGTGATGGAAAGAGAATAACATATGAAGTTATTAATTTAATTATAGTAGATACTTTGGGCAATGTCCTTCAAATAATTAATGAGTCCATTGATTATCCTGATTGGGGTCCATCAGATTCTAATGCTATTGCAGGAAGCGAAATGCGAAATTATAAGGGCAAAATAATTTATCTGGGAACAGAGATAGTAGATACATTGAAGATAACTTCCGGTTATGGATTAAAATGGTCACCAGACGGTTCTAAATTCATAGCATACGATGGAAAATGGTATATAACAAATCGTGAAGGTACTAATAAATGGTACCTTAAGGATAAAATAAAATAAGGAGGTATTATGAGAAGAAATGTTTTATTACTTTCAATTTTGTTTGGTTCTGCAATATCTATATTTGCAGAACCCTATAAACCCAAACCTATCATTTGGGTTCATGGATATAGGGCAAGTTCTGCTTCCTGGGGTGCACCTACAAGAAATAGATCAGATTCCATTCCTGCTGATAGTGTCTTAGCACATCCTGAAGCAACATATTCCCATTTCTTGAATTATATGACTAAATATTCTTGGGTATGGTATAATTGGGAAAAAGAGCATGGGTTATCTCCTACTTATACTCCTGACCCTTATGATACTTCGCTTGAAAATTATATTCGTGTTCGTTTCCCCAACAAAACCTTCCTTGAGGTTGTAAATATGGATGACAATGTTGGGAGTGTGGATTATGACCCTGATGGATACCGTTCCCCTACATATAATAGTTGGGCAGAGGAATTATATTATAGGGTGAAGGAGGTATTGAAAGAATACTATGGTGATAACTGGGAAACTAATCCAGAGGCAAAGGTGATACTTATTGGACATTCAACTGGAGGGCTTGCAATAAGGGAGATGTTGCGTGTATACCCTGATATAGTTTCGCATATTGAAAAGGTCATTACTGCCGATACTCCGCATCAGGGTTCACCCTGGGCAACATGGGGAGAAAAAGAAACATTCTTTTGGTTATTGGTTTATGCATTTTTACCTTTGTGGGACCCTGTTCCAGAATTTGAGTTTGAGACTTACCGAGATGTAGTAACAGGAGAATTAAGACTTGTTATTCAGGCTGCAAATCCACAGGCAGTTGCTCTTGTTCTTAATGTGTGGGTTGAAGAATTGATTTCTGCGGGTTTTAGTGTTTTTACCCCAGTAGGTGCTGATTTAGCAAGACCTATTATGGGACAAAATCCGTTTTTAAGAGGATTGAATTCATCCCCTCTTCCTTATATAGATAAAGGATATTCTTGTGTTATTGGGAATAAATTTTTTGATGATTTGATTGGCATTCAAAATATATCAAATCTTATTGTTTTGG
>Ga0078972_1009913_pt1 | contig 18317 bp, 14 predicted proteins | sample YelNatPaOPGAMG01_FD_67568 | JGI IMG/M metagenome (GOLD analysis project Ga0078972, IMG submission 67568) | Hot spring thermophilic microbial communities from Obsidian Pool, Yellowstone National Park, USA - OP-RAMG-01 (SPADES assembly) (version 2) | ecosystem: Environmental > Aquatic > Thermal... | reverse complement strand
AAGCATTTGAAATACAGAAATATATCGATAGAATTGAAAAACTTTGAACTTACTTTTTTCCAATTGCAAAGATATCGGCAAAGAAAAGATGTTTTACAGGAAGAAATTTATATATAAGATTTAGTTTTTTTATATATTTATCATCCTTTAGAAAATAATAAACATAATGCGGATTTTTCCAGAACTCTATCTTTATATCCTTAAAACCATTTTTTTTAAGATATCTTTTAATTGAAAAGGATGTCTGCTCATTAATATGATATCTGTCTTTCAAACCTTCTGGAAGTTCATCTTTCATATCAAATGGAAGTTTTATTCCATCAATAAAACCGAGTATCCAGTAAATCTTTAATCCAAAATTTATAAAAATTTTATTAGGTGATGTATGAATTAAAATATTTCCATCTTTTTTCAAAACCCTTCTTATCTCAGATAAAATTTCCAATAATTCATCATCTCTTAGATGTTCAATTACATCACTCATAACAACAACATCAAAAAAATTACCTTGAAATGGAAGTTTTTTACCATCTATTTTAATAAACTCAAGTTTTAAATCAGGATTTGTTTTTATCCAGTAATTTTTAATTTCATTAGATATTGAAATAGAATCATCTGAAATATCTACTCCATATGAGTATATCCAGTTAAGCCCTAAATTTAAGGCAAGTTCCCCTCTACCACATCCAAAATCAAGGACTCTTTTAGGTTTTAATTCAATCGTTTTATTAAATATTTTGAAAAGCCGCCTGGATAATTTCAATCCTTTAGAGGATAGAAAGGTCTTATAACCCTCGCATTCGTTAAAAAAATAATCTCTGTCATAATCTTTTATAGAAGGCATTTAAATCTTTTAATAATATGATAACTCCCCGTTATAGTTGAAACAATTCCTGACTGGATATGGAGTTTAAAAAGAACCTCGGGGGAAAAGACCGAAACTCCAAAATATCTAAAAATGCCAAATAGAGCAGATGTATAAAACGAAAAAAATAAAATCCAATTCCATAACTTTCTAAGAATTTGAGAGTTTTTAAAATAGATTTCAGTAACTAAAATGAGTAAAAGATTTACAATGATAATGTATAAAATCCCAAATTTCAAAAGTTTATTTTCAGATGAGTTTTTTTCTTGAGGTATATCAATCTTTTGGACCTCGCTTTTTATTTCTTTATTTTTATTGATTGAAATAACTCCTGTTTTAACCTCGCCTGCTTTAATCCTCTCACTTTTGAGATTCCTGATCTCTTTCTTATCGGAATTATTTTCATTTTTCTTAAAATCTTTATGATAACTCTCCCATACATCGCATATCTTATTTTTATTTAAATCTCTGAAATTGTCGCATTCTCCGTAACAAGGTTCGCTCTGCTTTGCTCTATCGCAATCTATGGAAAAAAGATTTAATGAAATTATCAAAGCGAAAATAAAATTCATATCATTGTCTCTTTAAAAAAATCTTTTACAATTTTTTTATAGTTTTTATAATATATGGTTTCATTATGAGAAAATCCATCAAGCAAAAGCGTTTTTATATTTGAGTTTTTGCCGTAGTTAACGAAATTTTTGTTTGAGCAGATTTCATCCTTGCTTCCACAGATTATAAAAATCGGCTTTTTTATTTTTGAGAGGTTTCTGGAAATAGAAAACTCAGAGATATATTTGCCGTAAATTAATTTATACTCGATATTCATAAACCATAAAACAGGTCTTCCTAAAAATCCATAAAACTTAAAGAAGTCGTTTAAAACTCCGTAGATATTATCGTAGGGCGAGTCGGCAAAAACCGATTTGATATCTTCATTAGCCAAAAGATACATTATAGCTGAAAACCCGCCCATAGAATAACCGTATAAAGAGATTTTTTTTAAACCTTTTTTCTTTAAAAACTCAATACCCGCTTTTATATCTTTAATCTCTTTATATCCCCCGCTTGTGTACTTACCCCCGCTTTCGCCCATAGCCCTGAAGTCAATATAAAGAAGATTATAATCTGAGCTTAAAAAAGAAGTATTTGAAAGTATATCTCCCTTATCTGCTGGCCAGCCATGAAGCAGAAGAATCGCTTTATCGGATTTATTATTTGGAATAAACCAGTAAGATAATTCTATATTATCCTCAGAAATTATCTTCCCCTTTTCATAATTAAGCTTTAACTCTCCGGGATTTATATCCGTAATTTTTTTAGAAGGGGTAGAGTAAATATAAAAAAAGAAGATAGATAATACAAAAAATATAAATAATGGATAAAGCGTTAATCTTACAATCAATTTCTTTTTATCTATCATTTAGTTTTATATGTGGCAGTTATAATTGATTTTATTCCGCCCCTTGAAGTGAAATCTCCGGTAACGGTGCAACTCCTTGGCTTCGCCGCTTTTACCACATCCTCTAGGATTTTATTTACCGTATTTTCCATAAATATCCCCGTATTTCTGTACTCAAGAAAGTAATACTTAAGCGACTTCAGCTCAAGACAGTATTTATCAGGAATATACTCTATTGTTATGGTTCCAAAATCAGGAAGCCCTGTTTTAGGGCATACCGAGGTAAATTCCGGATGAACTATTTTTATAACATAATCATTATCTCTGTACTGATTTTCCCATACATCTATAGGCGGAAGATTTTTCTCCTTGAAAGCTTTAGCGTGATTCTCTGTATATCCATAGCTTGTTTTTTTCATTTTTTCCTCCTATATTCTTTTTATCCAATGCTCTGAAATATATTTTTCATTTTTTTTGTCGCTAATTTTTTTATAAAACTCTTCGTTTATAATATAATCCTCAAATTTAAGATCAAAACCTTTTTCAAAGGAATTGATTATAACCTTAGAGTGAAAATCCATATTTTCCCTCGCCCCTGAAATCTGAAGAGATGCCTGATATAGAAGATAATCCGAAAATTTTCTCAACGCTCCTCCAAGAACCTTTTTTCCTCCGACAAGCAGATCCTTCTCAACGGGTTTTTTAAAACAATCCATAGTTGGAGTGTTTATATCGTAATTGCTTTTAATTCCATTTGCTATATCAATTGAAATCCCGTTTGATTCATACTCGTTTTTTATAAGAGAGTGAAGTTTCTCGTAAGTCACGTTAGGATTGAACATCTCGGGGCTATAAAAGATAAAAGAGAATGTTATATCTGATTCGTGTATAACTATACCACCGCCTGTCGGTCTTCTTGTCATTTTAAAATCCCTGTAAGACGGCTCAAGAGTGTTTATAACATTTGAATATCTCTGAGAAAAACCAAATGTTATTCCTTTTTCCTTCCAGTTGAAAAATCTGAGTATATACTTTTCGGGCATTGTCTCGCAGATAACCTCGTCTAAAGACATCTGCTCATAGACATCAAGAGGTATGGATTTTATAATTAAAGCTCTGTTCATATTCTTTTATCGCAATATCTCGCTATAGCGCACTCCTCGCATTTCGGTTTTTTAGCGTTACATACCCTTCTTCCGTGAAAAATAAGAAGGTTTGAGATTAATCCCCAGTCCTTTCTTTCAAAAAGATCCATAAGTTCCTTTTCTATCTTAACCGGGTCGATTTCATCGCTAAGACCGAGTCTGTATGCCAATCTTTTAACATGGGTATCCACCACAACACCTTCATTTTTGCCAAAAGCATTAAAAAGAACCACATTAGCAGTTTTTCTGGCAACGCCTTTTAATCTCAAAAGTTTTTCCATATTATCCGGGACTTTTCCACCAAATTCCTCACATATTATTTTAGATGCCTCTATGATATTTTTCGCCTTGACTTTATAAAAACCTGATGATTTAATAATCTTTTCAACATCCTTTAGCTCCGCATTTGAAAGTTTTTCCGGCGTTGGATATTTAGCGAAAAGCGCCGGAGTTATTCTGTTTATAGTCACATCGGTCGATTGAGCTGAAAGAATTGTCGCTATTAAAAGCTCAAACGGATTTGAGTGTATAAGCTCCGTTTTAGCGTCAGGATACTCTTTTTTAAGTATATTTAAAATATTTCTCGCTTTATCGTTTTTCATAGAATGAAGTCGGTTGATATAAATTTAGAAATTCTTTTATCAAGAATCTCTTTGACTATTTTGTTATTTGCTTCACTGGCTTTAAAAGCAAACAAACTCCTTATAGAGAAGACCCTCAGTGCGTCGCTTACCGAAAGAGTTCCCTCGGCAGAGTCCTTTCTCCCGGTAAATGGAAGTATATCAGGACCCCTCTGACACTGAGAGTTAAGATTTACTCTCGAGACCTGATTAACAAGAACATCGGTAAGAGCGGATATTCTTTCAGGATCATTTGAAAATATAGAGACCTGCTGACCGTAATTTGAGTTTATAAGATAATCTATCGGTTCGCTTATATCCTCAAAATACTTGAAAGGTATGACCGGTCCAAACTGCTCCTCGCTCCATAATCTCATAGAAGGAGTTACCGGATAAACCACAGCCGGATATATAAAGGTATGATTTGTCTCGCCTCCAAACTCGTTTATAACCCTCGCACCTTTTGAAACAGCGTCTTCTATTATTTCCTTAAAATAAGTTATTCTATCTAAAGAAGGCATCGGAGTTATTTTAACTCCGTCTTCCCAGGGCATTCCAATCTTAAGGTTCTCAAGTTCTCTTACAAACTTCTCTATAAAAACATTCTGAAAGTTTTTATGAACGAATATCATTTTAAGAGCTGTACATCTCTGACCGTTAAAACTCAACGCTCCGGATATACATTCTTTAACAGCGATATCTATATCCGAATCCTCAAGTATTATAGCCGGATTTTTAGCGTCAAGTCCAAGAACACATTTTAATCTGTGCGGTTTTGGATGCTGATGTTTTAAAAGATCTGCCACTCTGCTTGAACCTATGAAAGCGAGAACATCTATATTCCCGCTTTTAATAAGCGGAGTTACTACGGTCTGGCCGTCCCCGTAAACGGTATTAACCACGCCCGGCGGAAATGAAGAAGCAAACGCCCTTACAAGCGGTGTATGAAGAAGAACTCCGAATTTGGGCGGTTTAAATATTACAGTATTTCCCATTATAAGAGCTGGTATGAGAGTCGTATATGTTTCATTCAGTGGATAATTATATGGTCCCATACATAGAACAACTCCAAGCGGAGACCTTCTTACCTGAGCGTATATCCCCTGAGATATTATAAACTTTGATGAATTTCTATCGAGTTCCTTAAGGGCTTCAACTGTATCAAGGATATAATCAACGGTTCTATCAAACTCTTTTTCGCTATCAGCAAGCGTCTTTCCTATCTCCCACATTATTAATTTTACAACTTCATCTCTTCTTTTCTTTAACTCCTCAACAAACTTTAAAATATGTTTTATTCTCTCTTCTACGCTCATTGTGGGCCATAAACCCTTTCCTCTATCGTATGCCTTCATCGCGGCTTTAAGGGCTTTAAGCGCCTCTTCTTCGCCCATAAGTGGATATTTTCCGAGAAACATTTGAGTGGTATTTCCGTTTTTATCTACGACGCAGACAGGCGAATAGACATCTCTGAACTCCCCCTTAAATTTTAAAATCTTTCCATCAACGAGGTAATCATCGCATATCACCGGCTCTATTTTGTATTTAGACAGTATATCATTTTCTTTAGGGAATATATTTTTGATTTTTTCTTTTATCATTTATCCCCCTTTTTTGAAAGATTGTAGAAATATATTCCCATATGAAGCGGATTTTCTAAAAACCCATCCACTTCTTCCCTTATTGCAATTATCCCGTAAGGATGGATGGTATATATCTGATAGACCTCTTCTTTTCCGATTTCTATTATTTTCTTGTAAAGTTCCACTCTCTTCTGGTAAGAAACTTCTTTTGCTGCATTTTCTATAAGTTTATCAAGTTTTGGATTCTTAAAGCCCTGAGCTTTTGGATATCTACCATTTGAGTGATAGAATGAAAATATAAAATTATGGGCATCAGCGTAGTCGCCCACCCAGCCCCTTGTAAAAAGCGGCATCTTTTTATTCTGAGCTTTTTCAAGATAGACCGCCCAGTCAAGCCCTCTTATCTCAATCTTGAACTTCGGATTTATCGACTCAATGTTCTTCTTAAGAATTTCACAGGCAAGCTGCCTTATCTCGCTTCCGCTGTTATATGTGAGAGTAAATTTAAAGCCCTTACCCCACAATTTACCATTATACGCCTTTTTGAAATGCTCTTTAGCTTTTTCTATATCAAACTCATAACCCTTAAAACCATCAATTTTTAAGACATTTGGCGGGATGGGAGAATACGCTCTCTCGGCTTTTCCCTTCAAACTTTCTTTTATAAAACGCTCATAATCGAAAGAATACGCAAACGCTTTTCTTACATCCTTATCAGAAAAGAAATCGGCAGGTATTCCCTCTCCATCGAGTTTTGCGCTTCCGACATCCGGATTTCCTGAGGTATTTATATTGAAAGTGAAAAAGAAGACAGGATCGGTCATAAGACGGGGAAGAGAGGAATAAAGTTTAACTCCTTTTAAATTCTCAAACTGCGACTCATATATTCTTGGAACTTCTATGATATCCGCATCGCCACGCTCAATCATCAATCTTCTTGTTGCGAACTCATCTATTGTTTTTTCAATAACTATTTTTATCTTTGCCTCTCCCCTGAAATAATCTTTAAAAGCTTTAAGAGTTATCTGTTTTCTTTCTCTATCCCATTTCATAACTGTATAAGGTCCGCTTCCGTTTTCTAAATAAAGAATCTTATCATTATCTCTTGCTCTGTTGGTGAAGTCCTTTATGGTCTCATAATTTCCATCCCATTCACCGATTTTAACTGCCCAGTTTTTACTCATAATATATGACCATCTTGCTATTATTGAGAGAAAAGGAGCAAAGGGTTTTTTAAGTTTTACAATCACATAATCGCCGTCTATTTTTATCGCCTCTTTGAAATCTTTCTTTGTTATTTTGAGATTTCCATTTTCATCCCTTATGCTTGTTATAGAAAAAACCGGCTCAAGCAAAAGAGATGATGGTCCCCCCGAAACATCCATAATCATAAACCTCAGAAGCGAATATCTTACATCCTCCGGGGTAAGAATATCACCGTTATGAAATTTGATATCTTTTCTTATAGGGAATTTGTAGATGGTTCCATCATTTGAAATAAGAGAATTGTTTTTATCAGGAACTTCTCTTGCTATAAGAGGAACATATTTGTCAAGTTTATTACCATCGAAACCTATAAGCGTATCGTAAATATTTAGAAGCGTTCCGTGGGTTATAGCATCATAAGAATAAACCGGGTCAAGCGAGGTTATTTCTCCGGTATGAGCGAAATATATTAAATCTTTATTTTTACTTCCCGAACAGCCGAAAAGGGCGGCTATAATTAGAAAGGTTATTATCTTTTTCATTTTTTTCTCTCCTTTTTCTTGGACTTATCAACAGATTTTTTAGTTGATTTCAAAACCGGTTTCTTAATTTCAACAGGTTCATTTATAAACCTTCCAAAGTATATGGTCTTAGCGCCTATCTTATCTCCATATTTAAGCCCGGAAACTTCTTTGCCAAATTTTTCATAAAAATTTATTTCTCTAACATTATTTGAATCCCTGGTCGCCTCTATTATTTTTTCATCTCCGCTATAAATCATAACATGTTCTATAAACCTGGAATTTTCTTTAGTTGAAAATATCAAATCGCCTTTTTTAAGTTCTTTAAAACTTTTTATCTTTTTAGACGCTATATATTGGTCGTTTGCGTTTCTCGGTATCTCTATCAAATTAACCTTATAAACAAGACCTGAAAGAGCGGAACAATCTATTCCGTTAAAACTTCTTCCGCCCCAGTCGTATTTAACACCAAGAAATTTTCTTGAAAGTTTTATTATATTATCTCTTATTTCTTTTTTATTGATATCTTTAATCTTTATAATATCTTCTTTTTTAATATAAAAAATTATATCTGAGACGCTCGCAAGATAGAAATTCTCCTGTTCAGAAAGCAAAGTTAAAGCGGTTCCCATAGAAAGAGAACCGATTTTATTAAACTTATGATTATAGATATCCGCTTCTCTGTTTATTACAAAAGAATCTAAAAGATTTTTAAGAGAAAAAGCCACTTTGTCAGCATAACCCTTATAAGGAACAGGTCTTCCTTTTTCATATATTTTCTGAGCCAGAGCTTTAATCAGAATTTTATCTCCCTCTTTGCCGGCAAAAGAGATGCTCTCATCAGGAGTAATCTGAGTTAATTTCTCTCCATCTTTTGAGAAAATCTCGGTATAAGGAAAAGCGCTCGAGATAAAATTGTTTATATCGTCGGTTATCAGATATGCGGTTCCATATTTATTTTTAAACCAGGCGTTTGCAAATTCTATAGCGTCATAAACCCTTGTAACGCCTTTATTATCCTTGGAAGCCGGGTCGTTTACTATAATATCTCCCTTTTTATCAATTCCTCTTATAACGACGAGATGGCCGGCTGTTTTTTTAATCGGCGAGTTTTTTAACTCTCCCGGTCCAAATGTAATGCTTGCTATAACACTTATATTCCTTGAAAGATAATAATAAAGTTCCTCATAAGAATTAATTCTCGCTATAAATGAATAAAGCCCCCTGGTTGATGCGTAGAGCGTATTAAAAAGCCAGTTTCCGTATATGTTTTGAGTTTTATCCATAACAGAAGAAACGACATTCAAAGTGCTTGTTTTTATTCCGTAATAGTTAAGAACCATAGAAAGGGAAGTTGGACTGCATATATCCTCGTTATAATTTACCTGTTGAATCATCTGAGAAATTTTAGGGATATTTAAATCCACTTTCTTTTCTGGAATTATTCTTTTTATCAAAGGTGCTCTATCTCTGTCGGTAAGCGTAACATTTATAAGTTTTATTATTTTTTGAGTTTTAGAGTTATTATATATCTTTATCTTTAAGCTGAATTTTTTAATCTTAGAATAAAACCTTAAGGTATCCACATTAACTTCGCCGAAAGAATTCCTGGTTGAAAAGCTATAAGAATTGGAGATAGAAAAGTTACCCAAACTGAACTCTTTATCATCGTATATTACTATAATGGTTAATATATCATCCTGTTCAAGATTGGCTGAAAGCGATGGGATAAGTTCATTGAACTCAAACTCATTGTTAAACTCAATTGTTATCTCCGAATCTTTATTTTGGTCATTCGCTTTAAGTATTCCCTCGGGCTGATTTATAACAGAAAAATTGGAGATATCTTTTATTTTAATAAGTGAAAATTCTATCGCTTTATTTATATCAGTTAAGAAAAAATTATATGACGGAAAATACGAATTCTCAGCCATAAGTTTAAAATTCATAAAAAAGATAAAAACAAAATATATCATTCACAATTATATTATATAAAGTTAGCAATTAAAAGATAACACTGGATAAGTAAAAATCCCACCGAAAATAAATAGAGATTCTAAAATCCCCCTTTTCAAAGGGGCCTGCCTGCCGTCAGGCAAGGAGTGAGGGGGATTTTGCTTCTAATCCTCTACTCGCAAAGCTAACGCTTTGACGCTACAATCCCCCTCACCCTTCCCTATCCCCAATGGGGAGAGGATGAAAGTGAGGGGTTTTAATCCGCCAACTGGCGGACCGCCGATACAAATCCCCTTCTTACTGCTCACTTTCTGGCTCAATCGGAATCCTATACAATCTGATTGAGTTTAATAATACCGCTATGAAACTTAAAAGCGATAAAAGGAAATAGAGATAATATATTTGATTGAAGCGATAAAAATGAATAAAAACGAATAATCCAGATAAGAAACTGATTAAAACGCTTATTATAATATTCTGTTTTATTATAATGTCTAATTTTTTAGATAACTCAATAGCGTTAAAAATAAGAGATATATCCGGTTTAATTAAAACCATATCGCTTGATGTTGAAATTATATCAGAACCCCTTTTAACGCTGACGCCTAAATCGGAAGCTAATATAGCAGCCGTATCGTTTAATCCATCTCCAATCATCATAACTCTATATCCAAGCATCTTGTATTTTATAACTATACTGTGTTTTTCCCGCGGCATAACTTCAAAATAATAATCATCCGTTCCTATCTCATTAGAGAACTTCTCCACCTTATCTTTATTTTCCATCCCCGCGACAACCGGTTTTATATTATAAATCCTAAATTTTTCTGCTATGTTTTTAAGATTGTCCAAAGGTATATTAAATGACGAATTATCAAATATAATTAAATTAATCTTTTTTATAACATCAAACACTCTTGAATTATTTATAACAAACCCTGTTTTGGAAGCTCTTGAAAAAGAAATCAGAAGAGAAAGTGGATAAATTATAAAAAAAGAAGATGGAATTAAAATAAAAAGAGAATAAAGAAATAGATGAAGAGAAGAATAAAAGCCATTATTTAAGAAAGTTATAAAAGCAAAAAGCGATGAGAAAATTAAAGAATATAAAAGGATATAAAAAGAATTTTTATTCAGCAAATTTATCCTGTTTTCTTCAAAATTTTTTATGTTACCCGCAATCATCGCAATCTGCATAAAAAGGGTATCGCTACCTGTTTTTTGAGCAGTAACTATCAAATCGCCTGATATATTAATTGTAGATGAATAAAGGATATCCCCCTTTTTCTTCTTTTTATACGACGCCTCGCCAGTAAATATGGACTCATCCACATCGCTTTCCCCTTTTTCAACCACGCAATCACAGGGTATCTGTTCACCTTTCCTTATCAAAATTTTATCACCGACAGATATATCTTCAACCCTCGCTCTTATATTGGACTTATCTTTAATTAAAGTGGCGAATCTGGGAGAGAACCTGCTCATAAGCGAAATTTTTTCATTTATTCTATTGCTAAAACTCATAAGATACTCCGCGAGATTTACTATCGATATAAAGAGCGTAAGCTCATAGAATTTAATACCCTGATTATTAAAATAATCAATAGAAAAAAATGATAAAAGATTTAATATAAAAGATGACGCGGTTGAGATAGTTATCAAAAGATTGAAATCTATTTTATTTGTCTTTAGATTTTTTATAGTTTCTCTATGATAGTCGCCAGCGCAGTAAATCCAGACAAAAAAAGAAAGAAAAACGGAAGTTATCCCACCTTCATATATATACGAAGAACAAAAAAGTATTACTGTAATTATTATGGATAGCAAAAATTTTATAAACTTATTTTTTCTATCTAAATCTTCAGATGAGATTTTATAATCATAATCCATATATTCATAAAATTTAGAAGATTCGTAACCGAGGGAATTTATTCTTGATAAAATCTTCTCCGTTGTAACGCAATCCCTATCATACTCAAGCGTCATAACCTGAGATAGAGGATAAACATTTACCTTATTCACCCCACCCATTTTTGAAATATTTTCCTCTATTTCGCTATTATAATTTTCTTTATTTAAATTGTTTATAATTATATAAAGTTTTGATGTTTTCATCTCACCCTGTTTGAAAGCCATTCTTTTTCCAGCGCGGAAAGGGAATTAAAACTTGAAGGATACGCGTTTTTTAAGGCATCATCTATGGAACTTCCTTTCTTAAGTTCACGAATAAATAAATAGAATTTAAAAGGACCTTCTTTTTCTATCATAAATTTAATAATATCGCTTGACTGAGCATAAAATTTTTCAACTTCTTTAACATCGCTCATTGATGAGGGGTTGAGATTAACCAGTATGTTTAAAGACCATGGATTTGGAAGAACGCTGTATCTTAATAAATTATTATATCTTTCATCAACCACATAACAGCCCTTCCTTTCTTCGTATGTAGCAAGCCCTTCATTTAGCCATTTATAAAAATCAATCATATCACCCATATACTCGTTTAATATTAGATGAGTTATCTCATGGGCTATAACGCACTCGGTATTGGAAGAAATAAATGTTTCTATTGTATTTGAACTGGTAAACCCCCCGCTCCACTGTTTAGCGTTTGTTTTCTTGATAAAGGTCTCATAGTCATTATGGATTATGATTCTGTAAGGAGATGCGGGAACGAATGAAAAAAGGTTCGTATCCATCATAAATGAGTAATAATACCTTTCCGCCATATCCGATATTTTTTTAGCATAATTCAAATCGCTTGAATTAACTATAAAATGAGTCGTCTCCACATATCCGTAATCCGGATATTTATCGCAATAAAGGGAATAATCGTTCCTGGATGAATATTCTATATTAGCGCAGGAATAAAATATAAAAAATAAAAAATAAAATTTTCTCATTTTATTTCTATTATTCCATTGGCTATCTGAATTTTATTTAATTTTATCGGAATACTTGACTTGTTAAGGTCATAATTAAAATTCATAAAAGAACAGAGGAATCCTGGCATTCCAAGGTATCCAACCTCAACATTTAAGACCTTAAAATAAAGATTGTTATTATTCAAGTTTAAAAGAGCGTAAATTTTTATTTCCTGGCCCAGAAAATTAAATTTTAATTTTACAACATTCTTCAAAAATTCCATTTCAAAATTATCAAGTTTAAGATTATCTTCAATACTTCTTATAAGAGAAAAATCAGAAATCTTGGCGTTTAAAATCTCAACCAATGAGAAACCACTAACAAAAGTTGGAAATGACTGAGAGAATCTGAATTTTTTAAGGTTCAGTTTAAGTCCGTATATATCAATCCCTCTGTAATTTGCATAATTTGCAGACATTATGGCATAATCCGCTATATTTTTCTTTTCATCAAAACCGAAAACATCAACTTCAACATCTTTCAGTATTAAATCCCCTATTCTTATCTCGCCTATTTTATAAATATTCTGCGGCAGTTCGCTGGCGTAAAAAATCTTTTTCTTCAGAACTCGTATCTTGCCTATTTTAAAAAGTTCTTCAAAAATACCCTTTAAACTATCAAATATCTCTTCTTTGTCGGTAATCACATAATCAGAAAAATAACTCATAGACTCCGGATATTTAACGAATCTTATATTATCAACTTCATATTTATCTTTTATAGAGTTTAAAGTATAATAATTTATAACCTCATCGTTTAAATTAACCGATACGGTAATATCTCCAGAAATATCTTTATTCTTTACCTCCTGAGTTGTTTTTTCTATTCTCAAGTCCTCTTTTATAGCCAAAATTATATTTTTAATTCCATATTTTTCAAAAGCGTTTTTTTCTATACCGAACAATCTGACTCCATTATAGTCGATTCGGCCAATAATTGATAAACCTGAAAGGAGCCCTATGATTATAGTAAAATATAAGACATATTTTCTAATCTGCCCGAATACCGTAACCGAACCGCCAACCACGAGTGGAATAATACAGGGATATATCAGATAAGGATTTTGAAAAGACATAATTGAAAACAACAAAACAGGATAGAAAAGCCATTTTACTAAAACTTTTCTCGGTTCATACTTCATATAAGATGCAGATAATGTCCAGAGAAAAAATATTAAAAGAAAAACGAAATAAACAATTCCCACAGAATCAATTAACGAGTTAAAATAAAACTTAAAATTTAAAAAAACCGCCTTATGTTCAAATATATAGTATATAAATCCAAGAATTATAAATCTTATATAAAAAATTAAAGAGATTAGAAAAACAGGCAAGAGTATCTTAATTACAAGATGAAAATATACCGTGGTAAAAAGGTAGCTGATAAAACCAAACATAGGAAAAACATAAAAAATGAAAAACTTATCGGATAAAAAACCAAGCGAGAAAAATATTAAAAAAATCGGTATTAAATTTGTTTTCTCTAATTTTTCGGTTTTTATGTAAAGATAATAACTCCAGGTGACAAAAAGCATTGTAAATAGTACAGGCGAGAATTTTCTTGATATCTCAAAAACCCCGCCAAACGAAAGGAAGGTTATCACACCAAAAAGAGCTGTTTTTTTATTCCTGCTTTCAAGAAGCAATAAATATATTCCAAGCGAAATTATCGCGATAGTCAGAGAATTTATTACGAACATTGAACTCACATATCCCATATTAAAAAATTTAACGAAGGGGATGAATGAAAGATAATAAAGCGGCATATCAAAATTAAAATAAGTTATATCGCTTGATGTCAGAATTGAAATTAAATTTGAGTTAAGATATCTGCTTACATAATCAAGCGACTTAAGGTCAGAATATGAAAGGAGTCCTGAGCTTTTATAATAATAGAAAATATTAATTAAAATATGTATTGAAATCGCAAGAACGAAATAAAACCAGTGTTTATGGTCCTTCTTCTCCTTTTCTTTTGGCTTATCCTTATCGAATAAAACGCTTTCGATGGCTATTCTATTTGCAAGCACTTTTTTTCTAAAACTCTCTAAAAAACCAGTTTTATTTTCTTCCATTCCGCCTCGTTTTTTTCATCTTTTTTAGACAATTGTAATATAAATCTTTAGAGCCAGGGTTAACTTTAATAGCCATATCGTAATACTTACGAGCCATCTCCTGATTTCCGCTGTGCAAATAAATATCTCCGGCATAATAAAGATAACTTGATTTGGACGCCCCGGAAAGTTTTATCGCCTGATTTATAGATTCTTCCGCCATATTAAAATTATTGAGTTTAACATATATTCTTGATTTTAAAAAATAATAAGATGGCTCCTGCTTTATCCCTATGGCTTTATTTATATCATTAATTGCCGAAGGATCTAAATTTTCAAGTTTAATCTTCGCTAACTGATAATAGACGATATCGGATGATAGGTCTTTAATTTTTTCAAGATCCGATATAGCATTGGTGAATTCTCTATTTTTATAATAAGCCATCGCTCTGTAGTAATAAGCGATATCTTTAGGATTTAGATTTATGGCCGAAGTGAGGTCATCTATACTCTGTTTATAATTTTTAGCGTAATAATTTAAAAGCCCTCTGTTATAGAAAGCGTAATAATATTTCGGGTCTATCTCAAGCGCCCTGTTGATATAATAAAGAGCGTCGGAATAAAGCCCGGATTCTATTAAAATAGACGCTATATTATTATACGCAGGCAGATATTTCGGATCCGCTGATATCGCTTTGATATAATCATCCTTAGCTTTTTCCTTATCTCCAATTTTTTCATAAGTAAGAGCCCTTGAAACAAGTGCCTGAGAGAAATCGGGCTTTATAAGAATTGCTTTTGAATACATATCAAGCGCTTTGTAATAATCGCCGTTTATGAAAAATGAATTTCCTCTTTTATAATAATAATTAGGACTCTGGGAGCAGGAAAATAAGAATATTAAAAATATCGCTATTGATTGCATTTCTCCTCCCTTAAATTAACCAGAAACAGCATAACCGCACCACAGGTTATAAAAAAATCAGCCATATTAAAAACAGCAGGAAAATATTTTAAATCTATAAAATCTATAACATATCCATATCTTATTCTATCAAAAATATTCCCGAGAGCACCACCTATGATAAGATGAATTGAATAGAATGAAAAATTATTTTTTATTTTTCTCCTTAAATAAAGCAAAAAAACGAGAAGCGATGTATTAAAGAGTATAAAAAAAAGATTATAGCCCTTAAACATCCCGAAAGCCACGCCAGTATTTTCTATATAATTTATCCTTAAAAGGCATCCTATAATACTTATGTTATGAATGTGATCTTTAAGTATAAAAATTTTAGTAACCCTGTCTATCAAAAATACGCCCGAAAGAATAATAAAAGCAGAAATATGCTTTTTTTTATTATTCATTTTTTGAGTTTCTCTCCATAGCGTCAGCGCATTTGGGACATAATTGCGGATATTTTTTGTTTGAACCAATATTTACGCTCCACTGCCAGCATCTCGGACATTTTTCCCCATCCGCCTTAAAGACCTCAACTTTTATATCGCTTGATATCTTTTTTACCTCCGCCTGCGAAACTATACAGGCATTTCTTATATCCTCTATATTCAATTTAACAAAAAAATATTTTTTTTCATCACAGTTAATAATTATTTTCGCTTCAAGAGATGAACCGATTAAGCCATCTTTTCTTTTATTCTCTATTTCCTTTAAGACCATATTCCTTATCCCTATTATTTTTTCCCATTTATCTATTATCTCATTATTCTTGGGAATATCGCATAATTTTATATCGTTTAAGAAAACGCTTTCAGGCTCAGATGAATTTACTTCTTTTCTTAAAACCTGCCAGGCCTCTTCCGATGTAAAAGAAAGTACAGGGGAAGTAATTACAAGCAATGATTTGAGAATATCATACATTGCGCTCTGAACGGATAACCTCTCCTTTGAATTTAAAGCCATGGTATACAATCTATCCTTTGAGACATCAAGATAGAAAGAAGAAAGGTCTATTATGCAGAAATCACTTATATTTTTTATCGCGTCTCTGTATCTGAAATCAGCGTAATCGCTGGATGTTTTCTCTATTAAGAGATTTAACTTATAAATCATATATCTGTCTATATCAAGCATCTCATCGTAAGAAAGTTTTTTTGATTTATCAAATCCGCTTAAATTGCCGAGGAGATATCTGAATGTATTTCTTATTTTTCTATACATATCAATTGGAATCAAAAGAAGTTTATCGGATATTCTAACATCTTCATTCCAGTTGCTTAAAGCAACCCATAACCTTAATATTTCAGCCCCGTATTTTTTAATTACTTCCTGTGGAGAAACAACATTACCGAGCGACTTATGCATTGCCCTGCCGTTTTCATCTAAAACAAAGCCGTGAGTTAAAACTGTTTTATAAGGAGCGACGGAATTTAAAGCGACAGATGGAATAAGAGAGGTCTGAAACCATCCTCTGTGCTGGTCGGAACCTTCAAGATATAAATCAGCCGGATAACGATTTTCTCTGTTCTTACAGACATTATACCAGGAGACGCCCGAATCAAGCCATACATCTAAAATATCCTTTTCCTTCTCAAATTCATTAGAACCGCATTCGCATTTATAATCTTTTCCTATTATATTATGAATATCTTCGCTGAACCAGAAATCGCTTCCCTCTCTGCTTATTCTATCGGCTATCTTTTTAAACAATTGGAAATCTTTTTGAACCCTACCACATTTCTTGCAGTAAAAAGAAATTATTGGAGTTCCCCAGTATCTCTGTCTTGAAAGGCACCAGTCAGGCCTTAGATTTATCATTGAAGTTATTCTCTCATATCCTGAGCGGGGAACCCATTTTACACGAGAACACTCATTTACAAGTTTTTCTCTTAATGAATTTTTATCTATCTTTAAGAACCACTGTTCAGTAGCTCTGAATATCACCGGATTTTTACATCTCCAGCAATGCGGATAATTATGAGCAATCTCCCCGCGAGACAAAAGCGTATTTTTATTTTTAAGCATCTCTATTATCTCTTCATTCGCGTCAAATATAAATTTACCCCTTAAACTTCCGGCTTCATCTGTAAATCTTCCGCTTTCATCCACAGGGCAGAAAACCTCTATTCCCCATTTTCTACCCGCAAAATAGTCCTCTTCTCCATGACCGGGAGCTATATGAACGATTCCGCTTCCTGTTGTCATATCTACGAAATCGGTATGTATTACTTTTCTGTTATATTTATGTTTTTCATCAAGATAATCAACTAAAGGAGCGATATACTCGGAATTTACAAGTTCCTCGCCTTTTATTTCGGACATTATCTCTGATTTTATTTTTAAAATTTCGTCAAACTGAGAAAGAAGTTTTTTAGCGACTATTAAATGATCATCGCCTAATTTTATAATGGAATAATACTCATTCTCATTTACAGCAGCCGCCATATTCGCTGGAAGGGTCCAGGGAGTAGTTGTCCATATTACTATATGAAGATTATTAAAAGACGAAAGTTTATCAGGGAATTTTACAAGTTTAAACTTCACAAATATTGAGTGAGAAACCTTATCCTTATATTCAACTTCCGCGTCAGCCAGAGCGGTTTCGCAGACAGGACACCAGTATATCGTCTTTTTATCCCTTTCAATATATCCCTTCTCATAGAGTTCTATAAATGCCTTTACTACCGTCGCCTCATACTCATTGGACATTGTTATATATGGATTTTCCCAGTCGGCAAAAACCCCCAATCTTTTAAACTCCTCTTTTTGAATATTTATAAACCTCATAGCAAATTCTCTCGCTTTTTTTCTGAAGGTCGGTATATCATTTATATGTCTTTTGGAAAGTTTGAGTTCTTTAAGCAATTGCTGTTCTATGGGGAGCCCGTGGCAGTCCCATCCCGGTATATAAGGAGTAGAATAACCCATAATAGAATATGACTTTATCACAAAATCTTTGAGTATTTTGTTAAGCGAATGCCCTATATGTATGTGTCCGTTAGCATAGGGCGGACCATCGTGAAGAAAATATTTTTTAGATTTCTTATTTCTTTCATTAATCTTAAAATATATATCCTTTT
>Ga0078972_1009911_pt1 | contig 18323 bp, 16 predicted proteins | sample YelNatPaOPGAMG01_FD_67568 | JGI IMG/M metagenome (GOLD analysis project Ga0078972, IMG submission 67568) | Hot spring thermophilic microbial communities from Obsidian Pool, Yellowstone National Park, USA - OP-RAMG-01 (SPADES assembly) (version 2) | ecosystem: Environmental > Aquatic > Thermal... | reverse complement strand
CTACGACGTCTGCGGCGGGAAGAAACGGCTATGCACCTGAGCGAGGTCGAGCCGCATCTTCTCGTCGTCGACGACTGCAGTGTTCGCGTCTACCTCCTCGCGCCGGCGCATGCCGATTAGCGTGACATCCACGAACGGATTCGAGAGCACATAGTTCAGCAGGAAGGCATCCAGGTCCGCGTCCGCAAGCTGGGGAAAGGCGCGCCTCATCAGCCGCTGGAATATGCCGCTGGTCATCGTGCGCATCGTCACCACGCCCATGCCCGCCGCCTCGGCCTCGCGGATGATCCCGGCCTCGTTGATGAAATCGCAGCTGCACTGATACATGAAGTTGTAGCGCACCTGCATGACATCGAAGGCCCCGGTCGAGATCAGGCGGGAGACGCCCCCCGATGGCAGCTCGGCCGTGAACCCCAGGAAGCGCACCTTGCCCTGCTCGCGCAGCCTCTGATAAGCCTCCAACCCTCCCCCCTCGAGGATCTGCTGCACATCGGCCTCGGGATAGGCGCCGCCGTGAAACTGGATCACGTCAATGACATCCGTCCGCAGGCGCCTCAGGCTCTTCTCGACACTCTCGGCCACGGCGGCCGGCTCGCGCGTCGTCGTCTTGGTGGCAACGATGCACTCGCTGCGCCGCCGGCCGATGACCCGGCCCAGGACCTCCTCGCTGACGCCGTCGCCATAGGCGGGCGCGGTGTCGATGTAGTTGAGCCCCAGATCGAGCGCGTGGTCGAGCGCGTCGACGATAGTCTGCTGTTCCACGGCGCCCATGGGATTCCACGTCTCCATGTAGTTGGGGATGCCCACCTGCGCGCCGCCGAATCCGATTCGGGATACGCGCAGACCGGTCCGACCGAGGGTGGAGTATTGCACTGACGCTTCCCCTTGTGCTGCATACGTGCGCGAATGGCCTGGGCCGAGCTCTCGCTACAGGTTCGATTTTCTCCAGCCGGCGCGGGCCTGAGGACAAGCACCTGCGGCGTGCGGGGGGGGCGGGGGCCCCCCCCCCCCTCCCCCCAAAATTCCCGCACCCCCGCTCGCCCCAATCAAAAGGAGCACCCGGTGACGGGCGCTTACCTATTCATCGGATTGCCCGGCATTTGCGCGCCTTGGACGCGGCGCTGCACGTCCAGCTCAATGGGGCCGAAGGACGCTTCAATGCGCTGCAATGTCGCCACCAGCGCTCGGCACAACCGCTTGGCCGTGTAGAAATTCATAATCAGGCGCTGCGAGATTTTCACCTCATGCCTGCCTTGAACAAACGGATTGGGATTCAGGGCAAAGTCGAGGATGACTTCTTCGGGGGTAGCGGTGACGCGAGCAAAATTGGAATAAGCGCTATGGGCCTCGCTGTCATTGAGAACGATCTCCGATTGCACCGCGCCTGGGGCCGGCGGGGTTTCTTCGCCTCCGACCACCTTGGGATTGATGTCTGCCACTTGCAAGTCCTCCAAAAAGGGTTTTCGTGGAATCGATCGATGGCCGCTTTAGTATGTCGATCCAGGGACAAGAAGGCAAGGGCCGGACGCCTTTTCGTCCTTTCGCCTCTCTCTCCTCCACCTCTCCGCCGTTTAATCCTTCGTGATCCGCACAACCGGCATCAAGTCCGGCAGGCGCGGTATGCCCTCGACCGGGACGGTCCGCAGGCGCACCTCTTCTTCCAGAGTTCCGTTGCCCGCCGCTTCCTTCGTGGGGTGCAGCTGCGGAGGCTGCATCAGACGCTCAAATTGATACATCAAACTGCGGCAGCGCACCCAAGTGAACATCCAATCATCGCGCAAGAGCAGCGTCGCCCATAAGGCGTCGCCGGGACGATAGGTCAGCGTTTGCGGTTGGCTCAGACGGAAGGAATATGTCCAAACGCGCCGCTGAGGATCGCGCTCGCCTTCGCCGGCCTGCTGCAAGGTCAAGGCCGGTTTGTCCCCTGCCGAGGCCGGATGGTAAATCAACACAGAAGCCTCAGCGGCTGGTTTGCGTCCCAGGCTTTCGGGTATTTCCAGCGTCAGCCGGCGGAAGGTCAGCGTAAAACGCTTGCGGTCGAGAAATTCCGCCAGCGCGCCAACGGGATCAGCTGACACCGGCGTGCGCTCCTGGCCGGGATCGTGCAGGCCAACCAAGGCCGCCGCCAACACGCGCCAATCGTCCAATTCCTTCGGATCGCGCAGCCATTGACGCACGTTCTCCCAGCGAGCGAGTGTCTCTTCGGTTCCGTCGTCGGCTTGTTCCAACTGTTTCTGCACGGCAGCTTGCGCCGGCCCTAGAAGGTGCTTATAGCTCACGTGTGCGGCCTGGTCCACCACAGGACGAATCGCTTCCGGGACGACATAGAAGATAAAATCTCTCTTGTAAGAGGGATAATGTTGCTCCAACTCGCGGCGTCGCTGCCGCACCTGCGAGAGGGCGAAGTGCCGGGGGATGACGAGCACCGCTGGCCGGTCCTCTGTGGCCGTTGCTAACCCCAAAGCGGCGCAGAGATCGAACACACGTTGCAAGCGGGCCTTATTTGCTTCCCAATCGGCGCGGGCCGTCCGCACCTCTTCAAAACGCTGCACCGCGGCTTCAGAGATCAAGGGGACGGCGCCGAGCAGGAGACTGGGACCGCCCTGCGGCAGACGAAAATCGGCGTGAAGCAAAATTTCCGCATCGATCGTCCAGCGGTCCCAGTTGACGCCGACGCCCCCGCGTCCTGTCTGCTGGCCCGAAAAAGTCCGCAGCTGCTCGGCCTTGGCCGCAGCATCGCGATACCAGTTCTCGGCGCGTTTGACGGCCAGGGCAAGCGCTTCGACCTCCTGGAGACGGGCGCTCTGAAGCCGGCCTGCTTCGGTGTCTTTCCAGGTCTCTTTCGGCAAGGCCAACGTGGTCTTCAATTCTTCTTGGAGTTCCCGCAGCGCTTGCGTGTTGTGGACATCCCGCGGCTGGGGGGATTGAACCAGGCGGTCGAAGTACTGCAAGTACGCCTCCAATTCCTCCAGGCGAGCGCGGACCCATTGTTGCTGTGCAGAGGAGAGGGCCTCGAACTGCGGATCATTGCCAATGGCATGCAACTGCTCGGCGCGCCGGCGCAGTTCGTGGAGAGGAGCGTGCAGCCGTTCCGCCTCCGTTGGCAAGTCCGCGTTGCTCCAGAGCTGTACGCGCTCGCGGAGCACGTTGGTGGGCGTATCGAGATTGTAGAGTGTGAGACCGACGGCGAGCGTAGTCATGAGGGCGATAATGCCGCCGGCGGCGGCGACCGTGCCGACGAGCCGCCGTTCCGCTTGCCGGCGGCGGCGACGGAAGGCGGCGGCTTGTTCGAGACACTGGCGGAACAGTTCGGCCACGCCATACGGCTCGCCGGCCTGGACTGGCTCGCCGGCCAGTATCGGTCTCCTCACCGCCGTTGCCCACAAGTGCAGGTCGATGCGGCCGAAGGGCAACGGCCTCGCCCCTTGCTCCCGCCGCGCGCGCAAACCACAAAATCTCCTATCGAGATCGCGTTTATGTTGCTCGATGCGCTCCATCCAGTCGGCGACGGTATCGCCGGGCCGGGCCAGCAGGTCGCACTTGGTCAGCACCACAAAAACCGGCCAGCCGTTGACCTCGGTGTGTTGACTGCGCCGCATCTCCATCTGATCGAGGAAACGTTCCCATTCGGCAAACTCTGCCTCCCGTTGCGCCGGTGGGGCCGAAGCATCGACGACCAGCACGAGCGTATCGGCGTCGTTGATCTTGCGGGGTAGAAGGCGTTCCGAACCGTCCTTCGCAAGGGCCTGGCACCGCATCAGCAGATCGTTGGCAACACGGCCGTCGCAATCGAGGAATACAGCGCCGACATGCCGGGGGGCCTTCGGACCGCGGCCCCCGTCGCCAAACCACTCAAAATCGACGGGATACACCTCCCCTTCCTCAGCGGGGCTCGGCGAACTCTCCTCATCCAGACGCCGCCGAAGTGCGTCGAGTCCGTGGGCGACATCGTGGAGCCGACCGTTGAGCAGATGTTCCTGCACCTGCGCTGCCTGAGCCAACGCCCCCAGCAACGATGACTTGCCGGCCTTCGGCAGACCGAACAGGACGATACGTACATCGTCGGAGCGAACGGAAACGGCGGCGGCCCGGTTGCTGGTTTGGTTCATTCGCTTCACCCGTTTCAGAACGCCGGCTTGGAGACGATTCTTCGAATCCAGGCTGTCTTATCGCGATAGGGACGGTCCTCCGCAGGCGTTTTATGGCTTCCTCGATGCTTGTCTGTCCGGACGCAAGAGATCGACTTGCATCTTACCGCCGCTTTGCTCGCTGGCCCAGCTGCGCAACTGACTGACGATCGGTACGCGCTCATCGGGACTATCCTTGTACAGTACGATCTCGAGGCGGCGCAACAGTGGCGGCCCTTGTTGGCGTTTCTGGATCACGTCCTTGATTTCTGCGAACGTCAATAGACGAGGCCCTTCTGCGGTCTCCAGGCGATACCAGCGCTCCGCCCGGAAGTCCGACTCCGATAGGGCGTCGCGGCCTAATACCTCGATGCGCAGCGTGGTGTCCGGGGTTTGGGGGGGAATGCTCTTCTCCTTGCTGGTCTCGGCTGGCTTCGCGTCGTTCGCTTGGCCTGCGCCTCCCCCGAAGCCCAACCCCTCCTCGCCGCCGATGCCCGAGCCGCCGCCGCTGAACACCCACAGAGCAGCGAGCCAAGCGCAAATCAGGCCACCCAACAGACGTACCACCTGGACAGACCAACGCGGTGGTTTACGGAGCGTCATCGTGTGCAGCAGCAGTCGGGCCAGCAATCCTAGCCCTAGCCCGCCGCCGGCGCCACTGCCGATAACTGCCAGGGCCTTGACCACCACGTCCGTTATCACGGTTACGGTCCTCCGTGCGTTGCGCCGGGGACGTCGTAGCCCAGCGCCACGCCCTCAAACCAACGGTCATACTGTTCGCGCTGAGCGACGGTGGGATAGGGACTGCCCCGCTTGCGCGGATACAGGATCAAGTAATACAACTCCTTTTGTCCCCATTTGCGGCGATCGCTGCTAATGAGCGCATGTGCAGCTGCCTCATCGGCAATAAGAATTCTTTCGGGATCGCGATAATATAATTTACCGGAGTCGTCGTCGATCTCCAAGACGCGCACGGCCAGGCGTTTTTGCAAGACCTGGCCCTTTTCTTGGCGTAGTTTTTCGATGTCGTCGCGCAGCTGGCGCGACAGGTCGCGGCCTGGTTCGCGGAGTTGCTCCACTTCGTTTTCCTTTTGGCGCAGGCGCTCTTGCAGGGCGGCCACATCGGCCGCAGCATCTTCTGGTTCGGCGGCCAACGGCAGCAGGAGGAAAATGCAAAACAGCAGCGTCAGCACGTCAATAAGCGGGATGAAGAACCGCGTTACGCTTCGCTGCGGCAGCTGAATCATGGCAGCGTTTCTCCCCCCAGCGAACGGATGATGTCGCGGCCCAGCAAGACGACCCAGATCGGCAGGATGTTGATGAGGGCCATGAACAAGCCGCTGCCAGTGGCTGTGAGGGCCGGGGCGTACAGTTGGATAATCTGCGCCTGCGGTGTCGGCCCCTTGATCGAGCTGAACGTTTGCAGGATGCCGGCGACGGTGCCGATCAGTCCCAAGAGGGGGAACCACTCGGCGGCCTGGGCAAGGTTCGACAGCCAGCGGTCGGGTCGCTCATCGAAGCCGCGCCCGCGCCATTGCAGGGCCGTCCAGGCCAACAACATTTGCACCCCAAAAAGGGCGCCCCCAAGTCCAAGGATCAGACCGTCAAGAGGGGTGAGACGTTCGAGGTAGAAATTACGGGCCTGGCGCGGGAGAGCGGCAGCGATGAGAAAAGTGGCCAACGCAGGCGCCAGGCAAAAGATCAAAGGCAGCACAGTCTGAATCAAGCGACGGCGCACGGTCGTCCCCTCGCTAGGGTTGCTGCTGGCCCTCGCGCAGAAAATCCGGCAGCGCTTGCGGCCGGCCATTGCGATCGACGCAGGCCAGCGTGGACGCCCCTTCGGCCAGCAGCCGGCCTTCACAATACAGTTCGTAGCGATGATCGATCCGCACCGCAGTGGTACGTGTCACGATCGTTTTCAACGTCAACACATCATCATAATGCGCCGGCCAACGATACTTCACTTCGATTTTGGTCAGCACCAACAGGTAGCCTTGGTCCTCGAGATCTTTGTACGACAAGCCGCACGAGCGCAACAACTCGGTGCGGCCTTGCTCGAAGTAAATCAGATAGTTGGCATGGTGCAAAAGGCCCATGCGATCGGTTTCTGCATAGCGGACGCGGATGGTGATTTCGCCGCTGGTCATCGCTGCCTTCCCTGTCACCGAATACGTCCGGCCCGACTGAACGGATAATAAACCAGCAATGCGCGGCCCAAAAGCAAACGCCGCGGCACTGCGCCCCACGAACGGCCGTCGGAACTTTCCGGACTATTGTCGCCCAGACACAGAAAGTGATCCGGCTGGACGTACAGGGTCACAAACGGCGGGTCCCGCAACTCTTCCCAGTGCCCTCTGTCGGGATCAAGGGGATCGAAGTTGTGTATGTCGGCTTCATGCGGCATGCCTTGCTTGGCCCCGCCGATAGTGTAGTAGGTATCGCGGAACAGTTTCAACTTGTGGATGGCTACCGAGGCGCCGCGAACCCCGATGCTGGCGGGTTTTTCCAAGTCGTTCTCTTTGCGAGGCCCCAGATCTTCCGGCGGCGCGTAGGCGACGCCGTTGTCGAAAGGCAAGTCGCCATCCACCCAGACCACCAAACGTTGATCGACATTGGCAAAACGCAGCCGATACGTCCCTTGCTTCCTCACCGCCGTTGGTTTGCTCTCCAGCTTTTGTGGCTCGCCGTTGTTGGCGATACGGACAAGCGTGCAGATGCCCGTGCGCAGGTCCCATTGCGCCTGGAAACGGTCGACGCCGCGCGACAATTCCAGCGTCAACTCGCCTTGTGGATCATCAAGAGTTGCCTCACATTCGAGGATGAGATCGCCCACCCAGTTATCGCCTAACAGGGGAGAATGGCCAGTGCTCTGGTAGGTGTTGTACCCCATCACGTCGGTGATGAGCGCCGGCCTGCCCGGAAATTCGCGCAACAGGTGACGATAGCGCAGCCAATCGGTTTGGCCCGAATCTCTGCCGTCGTGGCGAAAACCATGCGGGCCGAGCGCCGACCAGCCGCCTTCCTCATATTTCCAGCGATCCGTCGAGGCAGGATCGGATCGACTGAGGTGATCGTTGTCGAAGACCAGCCGCATCATCGACAGAATGTTCTCTGGGTCTTTGCGGATGATCTGGAATTGTCCCTTGCGGAAAAGGTCGGCGGCTTCATCGATGTGCATATGCTCTTTTTTCCACAAGGTCGCCCGTAATTCCGGGTTGAGTTGGGCTTTTTCGTAGTCCTCATAGTGGGGGCCTTTATCAGGGCTGAGATAATACAGCTTGCCGCCGCAGATGGCGATGGTTTCGCCGGGCAAGCCAATGAGCCGCTTGATGTAATTCATGGGCACATGATTCCGATGCGGCCCGCTTAGAGGGAAATCATTGCCGCCGGGATATTTGAAGACCACCACGTCGAGCCGATTGGGGTCTTTCTTGAACAGATCGTAGACGAATTTGGCCACCAACACGCGGTCGCCGCTGTTCCAACCCGGATCGCTGATGGCGATGGAATCTTTATTGCTATTGCCGAATTCGCGGGGTGCATTAGCAAAGTGGATGCGTTGACGGCAATTGGGGCAGACGCAGGCGTAGACATGGGTGGGGCGGGCGCCGTCGCTGGGATCGACTTCCTGACTGCAATTGATGGGAAACTGCAAGCCGCAATCGGGGCAGGTAACTTCTTTCTGATACCCCAGCAGCGTCTCGGCCATCGAGCCGGTGGGGATAACAAAAGCCTCGGCAGCGAACGACTTGAGCAACAGAACAAGGACGACAACGAAGACGATGGTTTCGATGACCTCGCGGACGCTGTCGCCGCGCGGTATCGAATGCGGCTGCTTTTGTGTCTGGGCCCGTGCATCCCGTGCGGGATAGGGGCTGGTCGGACGGACCAACAACCGCGGAGCGCTTCGCAACCACAGCACAAAGGCCGATAACCATGACTTGCCGCCGGCCGGTGGGGGCAGACCAGGACTCGGCGCCGGACCATTGTTGTTCACGGAAGGCGTGGCGGCCGAGGAAATCGTGAAGGGAACCGCGGAATGCGCTGGAGGAGGAGAGGTATGTTCGTCTGCCATTAGGACACCCTGAGTGAACGGAAGGAGCGATCTCGTAATTAAGGTTGCGAAGCCGCCTCGTCCGCAATTTTGTGCCGAGACCCGGCGTTGGGCTAATCAGCCCTCTTGAGGGATAGTACACAAAAAGGGGCCTTGTCAACAAGGGGCAGTAGCAGCAGGGGAACGGGCCAGCGAGCCTGCCGTGGCTGCGAGGGAAGGCTCTCGTAAGAGCAGCGAGCTAGCCGAACACCGGGTCTACTCCGCTTCCAGTACAGCGAGGAAGGCTTCCTGGGGAATTTCTACTTGGCCGACCTGCTTCATGCGTTTTTTGCCGGCTGCCTGCTTGGCCCATAATTTGCGCTTGCGGGTGATGTCACCGCCGTAGCACTTGGCCGTCACGTTCTTTTTCAACGGGGCAATGGTCTCACGGGCGATGATGCGCGAACCGATCGCCGCCTGCAACACCACCTCGAACAAGTGGCGGTCGATCTCCTCCCGTAATTTTTTGAGCAGCTTACGCCCCCGTCGTTCTGCGGCGGCGCGATGAACGATGGTTGACAGCGCATCGACCCGCTTATGGTGGACCAATACGTCTAGACGGACCAGATCGGCGGCGCGATAGCCGAGGAATTCGTAATCCATCGTGCCGTAACCGTGCGTCACCGATTTGAGCTTGTCGTACAAATCGTAGATGATTTCCGCCAACGGCATCTCATAGACGAGGATGGCCCGTGTGGGGCTTAGATATTCAGTGCGGACGTAGACGCCGCGGCGTTCGGAACACAGCTGCATCAAATCGCCGATGTTCTCAGCCGGGATCAGGAAATTGATGCGCACGAACGGCTCGCGGAACTCCTCGATCTGCCCGGCGTCTGGTACTTTTTGCGGGCTGTCGATGGTCAAAAGCTCGCCTTTGCGCGTCCGGATTTCGTAGGTAACGTTCGGGGCGGTCTGCACCAGATCGAGGCCGCTTTCGCGCTCCAGGCGCTGCTGAATGATCTCGCGGTGGAGCATGCCAAGAAAACCGCAACGAAAACCGAAGCCGAGGCCTTCGCTGACTTCCGGCTGATAGCTGAAGCTGGAATCGTTTAACTTCAGTTTGGCCAACGCTTCGCGCAGGCTTTCGAAGTCTTTGTTGTTGGCTGGATACAGACCGCTGAACACCATCGGCTTCGGCTCCTTGTAGCCGGGCAATGGCTCGGCGGTGGGATTCAAGGCATCGGTCACCGTGTCGCCGATGTGGACGTCGGCCAGCCCTTTGATCTGGGCCATGAAGTAACCGACCTGCCCTGCCGATAATTCCTTGCACGCCGTCATGGCGGGACGAAACTGCCCTATCTCGGTGACTTCGTGTTCCGTCCCGCCGCGCATGAGGCGAATGCGTTGGCCTTTCTTCAGCACGCCATCTATGAGGCGCACATACACGACGACCCCCTTGTAGGTATCGAAATGGCTATTGTAAACGAGGGCCTTCAACGGGGCGGCCGGATCGCCCGAGGGCGGCGGCACCCGCGCGAGGATCGCTTGCAGCACGTCGTCGATGCCTTGGCCGGTCTTGCCGCTGGCGCGCAGCACCTCGGCCGGGTCGATGCCCAGGGCCGATTGCATCTCGGCAATCACCTCCTCCACGCGGGCGGTCGGTAGGTCGATCTTGTTGAGCACCGGCACAATGGTCAAGTTGGCTTCCATCGCCAAATAGGCATTGGCGACCGTCTGTGCCTGCACTCCCTGAAAAGCATCGACGAGCAGAATGACGCCTTCGCACGCTGCCAGACTGCGCGACACCTCATAGCTGAAATCGACATGGCCGGGCGTATCGATCAGATTCAATTCATAAGTCTGTCTCTCTTTCGCTCCTCCTGCTGCCGGCGGAGTATAGTAGATGGTGACGGGATGCATCTGGATGGTGATGCCGCGCTCGCGTTCGAGGTCCATGTCGTCGAGGATCTGATTGCGGAACTCGCGGGCCGTAATGGCACCGGTCTTGAGCAGAAATTGATCGGCCAGCGTGGACTTGCCGTGATCGATGTGGGCGATGATGGAAAAATTGCGGATCAGCTTCGTGTCAATCATGGGGTTCTTGCATTCTCACGCGTTCCCGGTGGCGCCGTGCCTTATCTGGGGTGCAGCATACCAGCTTGAGCGCGAAGTGGATAGAGCTTGTTTTTTCTGAAACGAGTGGGCATGATCCGCTCCGCCTTTTGGCCGCCAGCGGGTTTGCAGGGAGAGAGTGCATGTCGCAAGGAGTTGAGCGCAAGACGGTGTTGTATTTGATCCGTCACGGCGCCACGGAGGCGAACTTGGCTCGTCCGCCGCGCCTTCAGGGTCGCCGGCATAATCCGCCGCTGTCCCGTCTGGGCATACGCCAGGCCGAAGCAACACGCGATCTGTTGGCCATTCGTCCCATTGATCGCTGCTATGCTAGTCCGCTCTTGCGGGCCATGCAGACCGCCGCCATTGTGGCGGCCCCGCACGGCCTGACACCTCAGCCGCTCGACGCCTTAATCGAATGCGATGTGGGCCGCTGGGAAGGGCTGGATTGGCCAACCATCCGTGCCCTTGACGCGGAGGGGTTCCAGCGCTTCCACGCCAATCCCGCCGAGTTCGGTTATCCGGGCGGCGAATCATTCCGCGACGTGTACCAGCGCGTGGCCCCGGCCCTGGACGAATTGCTCGATCTTCATGCCGGCGAGTCGATCCTTGTGGTGGCCCATCATATCGTCAACCGTACCTATCTGGCGGGGCTTCTCGGCTTGGAGCTTGCCCAGGCGAATCAGGTGACCTTGGACAACTGCGGTATCTCGGTGGTCGTCCGCGCAGAGGGGGGGACGACGGTGAATACGTTGAATGCGGCGTTTCATCTTCAAGGCGTCGCCGCGTGACACGAGCGTTCTTTTCTCTATCATGATTTCAGAGATTAGCTGCATTCCTTCCCCCGCCGAGAACGCGAGAGATTCATGTACGCACGCCAGGTTGTCCTCACGGAACCCTATCAGGTCGTCGTCCGCGACGTCGAGTTGCCGCCGCCTGCCGCCAATCAAATCCTGGTGGCCACCGAAGTCAGTGCCGTCAGCGCCGGTACCGAGTTGGCGGTATGGACCGGCACGCATCAATGGCTGCAAGATCCCACGCTGCCGGATTGGAAGTTTCCTTTTCGTCCCGGCTATAGTGCGGCCGGGACCGTCGTCGCCGTCGGCTCGGCGGTGTCCGGATGGAAGCCAGGCGACCGGGTCAGCTATCCCGGCAACCACGCCTCTGCTGAGCTGCTGACTCTCGGCCACGAGCGCGGCCGCTTGTGGCGCTTGCCAGATCATCTGGACATGGAGAAAGCTGCCCTGGCTTGCATCGCCCGTTACGGCCTGGGGGCCGCTATCCGCGCCGGCATAACGCTGGGCCGCTCCGCCGCCGTGTTGGGCTTGGGCGTCATCGGTCAATTCGCCCTCCGCTGTCTGATCGCCGCAGGGGCTTACCCGGTAATCGGCATCGATGCGGTGGCCCTGCGGCGGCAGGCTGCCTGCGCTGCCGGGGCCGAGCATGTTATCGATCCCTCGGCCGGTGATGTCCGCGAGCAATTGGCTCACTACCTGAAGCAGCGCGGTGCCGAGATCGTCGCTGACGCTACCGGCGTACCGGATGCCGTGCCGCTGGCCATGTCATTGGCCTGTGACGGTGGGCAGGTTGTCATCGTCGGCAGTCCGCGCGGTAAGGCCAAGGAAGTCAATTTTTACAACGATTTGCACCGCCGTTATCTCGAAGTCACCGGAGCGCACGGCAATATGCTATTCGAGCCGGCCCACACACGTTTGGCCGGTGCCTGGGACATCGATAAGGCGCAGCAATGGCTCTTGGCTGCCCTCGCCTCGGGCCGGCTCAATCTGGACGGCCTCATCACGCACCGCATCAGTGCAGCGGAGTTGAGCAGCGCTTACGATGGATTGCTTAGGAGAAAAGAAGAATACCTGGGCGTTGTACTGCGGTGGAAATGAGATCGTTCTGTCCAACTATGCCTCGGAATTTAGGCGCCCAGAATTGCGCAAGTACCCCGAGGAAGCTTTCCCCCTCTTGCCTGGTCAAGCCGAAAAGGACAAAATTGCCGATTTTTTTCTGGCGGCTTTTGGGCTTGCGTGGCGGAGAGCGGTTGCTATTTCTCCTTATCCGAAAAAACGCCTATAATGCCGGAGAAAGCCTTCTCTCTAACGGAGCTTCCTCATGCAGGACCGGATCGCTTATCAGGGCATCACCTTCGATGACGTTCTCCTCGAACCTGCGTACAGCGAGGTCGTGCCCCGCGATGTGGATGTCCGCACGCAACTGACGCGCAACATCCGTATCAACCTGCCCATCGTTTCGTCGCCTATGGACACGGTCACGGAGAGCGACTTGGCGATTGCTTTGGCTCAGGAAGGCGGCATCGGCATCATTCACAAGAACTTGTCCATCGCCGATCAGACGCGCGAAGTGGACAAGGTAAAGCGCAGCGAGAATGGCATCATCACCGACCCGATTACGTTGCCGCCGGACGAATCGGTCGGCACGGCGCGGCGGATCATGGAGCAGCACAAGATCAGCGGCGTGCCCATCACAGTCAACGGCTACTTGAAAGGCATCCTGACGCGCCGCGATTTGCGTTTCCTCACCGACAATAATCAGCGTATCGCCGAGGTGATGACGCGCGACAACCTAGTGACGGCTGCGGAAAATACGACGCTGGAAGCGGCGGAGCGGATTCTGACGAAAAATAAAGTCGAGAAATTGTTGCTGGTGGACGATAACTATAAACTGCGCGGCCTGATCACCATCAAGGACATCGACAAGCTGGCTAACTTCCCCAATGCCTGCAAAGACCATCGTGGTCGGCTGCGCGTCGGCGCCGCTATCGGCGTTTATGATTTCGAACGTGCCGAGTCGTTGATCCGCGCCGGCGTAGACGTACTGGTCGTCGATTCAGCGCATGGCCATTCCGCCAACGTGCTACAGACAGTGAGCGAGATTAAACAGCGGTTTTCGATCGACGTGATTGCCGGCAATATTGCCACGGCCGAAGGAGCGCGGGCGCTGTTGGAAGCGGGAGCAGATGCCGTAAAGGTCGGTATTGGTCCTGGCAGCATATGCACGACGCGCGTGATTTCCGGAGTTGGCGTACCGCAAATCACCGCGATTTCCCAGGCGGCCAAGGGCGTCGCGGGGGCGGTGCCGATCATTGCCGACGGCGGCATTCGCTATTCGGGCGACATTGCCAAAGCCTTGGCTGCGGGAGCGCACAGTGTCATGCTCGGCAGCTTACTGGCAGGATTGGCCGAGAGCCCTGGGCAGATGATCATCTACAAGGGACGCAGTTTTAAGATCTATCGCGGCATGGGTTCGCTCGGCGCTATGGTCGCCGGTGCAAAGGACCGTTATCGCCAGGCCGAGGGATCGCGCGATAAGCTGGTGCCCGAAGGCGTCGAAGGCCGCGTGCCCTACAAAGGGCCTTTGGCGCCGTTCATCTACCAACTGGTCGGCGGACTGCGGGCCGGCATGGGTTACTGCGGGACAAAAAACATCGAGGAGCTGCGGACGCGCACCCGTTTCATTCTGGTGAGCGCGGCCTCGGTGCAGGAGAGTCATCCCCATGACATCGCCATTACCCAAGAAGCGCCCAATTACAGTTCGCGGTGGCAGCAGGACAATTCGGACAACATGTAGTTTCCTGGTGCTGTGGTCCGTTGCTTATACTTCCAGCTTGGATAAGGCTGGTGCGCAACAACCGCCTCCGGCAGCGGAGCCTTATGCTCCTTCGGCAATGACCGTATCTCGGCAACGCAAACAACAGCCCCCCCTACCGCCGGACATAGCCGAACCCTTGCCGTCCGCCATTCGTCCGCCCGAACCGTGGGAGCAGCCCGCCCCTTATACTATCCAGCTCGAGCCGCCTTCCATCTATCGCGTGGCCATCTCTGTCGAGTCCGATGCCCAGCTGCAAGAACGCATTCGCCAAGAGAACCGCGAACGCAAAATTCCCGAACGCGTGGTGTTCCCCAACGACCCGGTCATCTCCACAGAGACCTACCAGGGCCGTAAGTTCTACCCCACGCGGCTGGAAGTGGCACCGTACTATCTCTGCCACGGTCGGCTGTATTTCCAGCAGATCAACTTGGAGCGCTATGGCTGGGACTTGGGGGTCTTCGCCCCACTGATTTCCGGGACCAAATTTCTCTATGATTTCGTGACGTTGCCATATCACCTGGCCACCGAGCCGTGCCGTCGCTTCGAGTACAATACGGGCTGGTGTCTGCCGGGCGATCCCGTGCCGCTCTTACTGTACCCGCTGCACGTCAGCCCCACGGGCTTTGTCGCCGAGGTCGGGACCATCTTAGCACTGGTGGCGATTTTCCCCTAACAACGCTCAATCAAATACGCCACGCGAACGAATGGTGAGAGGGAGCTTCTGCGTCGCCCCCATGCTGGAGCGCACCGACAATTCGTATCGACCGTCTTTGGAAGCGCGCAAACGCCAGGTGACGGGACTGTCCGACCTGCTGGCGCTGGGCGGCGTCGGTGGCACGGTCTGCGTCCTCTGCTGTCCCCGCGCTTCGAGTCCTGGCGGCAGGTCCACCGTCACCGTCTCGCCGGGTCGCGGATCATGGACCAGGGCCGTCAGCGTAAATTCGACGTTCGGCACCAGGCGGCCTCCGACCGTTAACAATAGATGGCCGCCGCTTTCCTGCGCGTCCCCGCTGCCCAAGCCGTAGGTGAAACCGACCACACGCGCTTGCCCTGGCCTCAACGGCCGCTCGTCCCAGTACATGGTCACGGCCGAATCGTCGGCTTCTACGCCGCCGATGCGTTCTTTGATGGAAATGAACGGAACGTCCCAGCCGGTGAGTTGGGCCTGCGCCTCCCAGATGCCGATCTTGCGCAGTTCGGGATTGGGCCAACCTCCCAACAAAACGCGGCTGGGACTTTCAATGTTCGCCCCGATGCGGAATTGCAGATAGGCCACCGTACCCGGATTGCGCAGGTCGTCTTTTTCCAGCGCCTGGATGAAATCCGGTACACGCTCCGGCGTATCAAAGATCATTTTGGTATCGCATAAGCCGGAAGCGCCGGGAATGGTAAAGGGCACGCCGTCATTGCCGCCGATGAAGGTGTCAAGCAGGAAACGAATGCCGACCCGATGAAGGCGTCGGTCGCGGTTTTCCAGGACATAGCGCACTAAACAGGTATCCAAACGTCGTGACTGGATGCCGGGCACAATCTCGACTTCCTGCCTCACACGAATCGTGTCGTCGGCCACGGACCATAGCGAAGCTATTCCATCACGCGGCAAGCCGGCCGTCTCCCCTGGCAGTCGGCTTTTCATCTCGATCCACTTGCCGGGGGATTGCCCGAAGATGTATTCCCGACCATCCAGGCGCAGGACTGTATTGTTCGAGAGACCGTGTTCATCGAAGGTGAGCTTCTTGGGCTGACCGGGATGTTCGGGATCTTTGGCCAACAGACCGAAACGCATGGTCGGGTTCGGCAGATACTTATCGCCCTCATAATCGTGGAAACGGAGGAAAAGATAAGGACTGGGATCGATCTCCGCGCTGTCGATAGCGTCCGGGCGAGAAGCCCGGCTAAAGAAAATCACACCCAGGTCATGTGCGACCACGGAAAAGAGCAGCAGAGCAAGAACGCCCAGCGACCACAGATGTTTACGAGACTTGCGCGGCGGTCCTTCGTCCTCTTGCAGGCTAGGTTCCCGCTGCCTTTCTTGTTCCTTGACCACGGCAACAGCTTCGGGGATCGTTTCCTTTTCCACCACAAGATCGGCCGTCGTCAGCACGGGTACCTCCATCATGGTCCCCGTGATGCTCAACGTCACCTCGACGACAAAGCGTTGCCCGCCGTTGGCCGTCACCTGGATTGTGTCGTGCAGCTGCTCGCCGGGTTGAGGCGGAACGCAAGGCACCTGAAACGGAATGTGCGCGGTGCGGCCTTCAAGAAGGATGCGGCCGATTTTCAACCACGGCGCCCCGCTAGTAGCGTGGGCGAACACCGGGCGCTTCTCCTGAGCGCGGACGACCAAGACGTGTTCCAGATAAGCGCCGGGTCGGCCGTGCAGATGCACCGCCGTCTCGCTGATTTTCACCACGGGTGCTTTGACCAGCCCCAGCGCCTCAAAAAACTGCTGGATAGCCCCCAGCCCAGATGAGGCCGGCCCTTGCACAGGATAAGTCCACCCATTGCTTTCGTACCAAGCGGCGACGGCACCGTTCTCGAAAAGAGGCGCGGCCGCCTTGGGATTGGCCTTGGCCTTCTCAGCGATCTGGCGCGGAGAGAGGGCGCCCGCCAACACGCCGTCGGGAAACGGCTGCACCAGCACCTCGGCCCGAACCATCACCACGGCAGGGCCGCCGTTGGATTCGAGCACCAACCGCCCTTCTAGCGGCTTATTGCTGGCCCGCAACGCTTTGCTGTGGACACGCACAGGCAGCAGGAGTTCGTGCAGACATTGAAAGACCTTGCGCGGAGACCCCGCGCCTTCGCCGAGCATCAACCAGGCTGTGTCCTCACAGGCAATCGTACCTTGCAACAGCCCCATGCCCTGATTTTCGATGTGCAGCACGAAATGCCGATCACTGCGGCGCGACAGCTGCCCTAGATTGATCTCCATCGGTTGGACGAATAATTTCGGCGGCACGCGGTTGCTGCACGGCAGTTTGTTCAACAGCTGATCGAGTCCGAGGTCGGTATTCCCCGCGCGCATCGCTTGCTTGGCCGCCAACGCCAGGTCTGTGCGGCCGAGAGCGCCGAAAAAACTCTCCAAATACCCCTCGCGCAGCAGGTCGCAGGCGTCCTTCCATTCGCTGTAGCAACCCAGCAACAACTCATCGAAATTGCGGCACTGCCGGCCTGAGGGAAAAACAAACGGGCTATGGAACGGTTGCGTACCGATGGCGATAGGTCCTTGCGTCTGTCCGCGGCCGTCCAGAACGGCGCCGTCCCAGTAGCAAAAGCGGGCTTCCGGCGGATTGATGCGCGAACAAGTGCGACAGACAAGAGTCATGGTTGCCCCGCATTCGACCGTTTTTGGCGCTCGCTGAAACGCAACACGCTTTGCCCCATGCGAATGGCGTCGCCGGAGCGCAAGATGCGCGAACCATACACCAAATCATTGTTAACGTAGGTGCCAGCGCCTTCATCAATTAATACATAGCGATCAGCTTCCTGGCGGATGCGCGCATGCACTTTCTCAATTTGCGGATCGCCAAAGAGACCAATATCGCAATTCTCCGCCCGACCAATAGTGATCTCGGGCTTGGTGAGAAGCACCTCGCGCCCCTTGCGAAAACCGACCTCCACTCGCACCCAGGCTTCTTTGAAAAGAACCTGGGCCAAACCGATCAACAGACCGATACAGGCGCCCAAAGCGACGAACCCCCAGGCGCTGGGGCTCCATAGATGATCTTCGATCTGTCGGTTTCCCCCCAACAGCCGCAGCAGCCGCGTCCAGCCGCTCAGAAGCAACAACGACAAGATGCCGCCGACTATGCCGCCCAGCGTGCCGCCGAGGACCCCCTTGAAGATCTTGCGCCGCGCCGCACCAAGATCCTGACCGTGCAGCAGGCTGGACAACAGATCAAAAACCCCCAGCGATACGCCGATCAGAAAGCCGGTGATGGCCCAGCCGAGGACTAGAAAGAGACCGTATTCTCGCCAACCGTAGAGCGCTTGGCTGACTAAGCCGCCGAGCAATCCCCCCAGGCTGCCGACACTCACCGCCGTCGCCACGCGCAGGCCGATCGATACCAAACGCCGCAGCGAGAATATCCACAAAGCGTCCACCAGCGCCAACGCCCAAGCAACCGACAGACCAAGAAACATACCCTTGAGTCCCTGCCTCAAGATGGTGTTGCTGAGGTTGATCGGTCGGCCGAGTACCCAGCCGAGGAAAGCGCCGCCACCGCCGCACAAAGCACAGTAATAGATAAACAAGCGGAAGGACATGGTTCAGTACAGCAGGCCCTTTTTCCCAGGTGGAATATACGGGGCACGGTTGAATTGGGTACAATTCCCCCCCCACCCCACCCCTCCCCCACCAGGGGGGAGGGAGAAACAAGGCTCCCTCCCCCCTTGTGGGGGAGGGAGAAACAAGGCTCCCTCCCCCCTGGTGG
>Ga0078972_1009910_pt1 | contig 18325 bp, 14 predicted proteins | sample YelNatPaOPGAMG01_FD_67568 | JGI IMG/M metagenome (GOLD analysis project Ga0078972, IMG submission 67568) | Hot spring thermophilic microbial communities from Obsidian Pool, Yellowstone National Park, USA - OP-RAMG-01 (SPADES assembly) (version 2) | ecosystem: Environmental > Aquatic > Thermal... | reverse complement strand
TAACAATTTCCGTAGGAGGTGAGATAGGCGAGGTTGGAACCAAGAACTCTACACCCGAGGAATTTCATGCCTTTATGAAGGGTTATCTAAGACATCTCGTATCCAAAGGCAAGGACTATGCCGGAATATCAAAGATATCGGTTCAGACCGGCACATCTCACGGTGGGGTTGTCCTCCCCGATGGTACGATTGCAAAGGTAAGCCTGGATTTCTCTGTTCTCAGCACAATATCTAAAATTGGCAGAGAGCAATATGGAATAGCCGGGACCGTTCAGCACGGGGCGTCAACCCTCCCTGAAGATGCCTTCGACAAGTTTCCTGAGAACAATACAGCAGAGGTACACTTAGCAACCGGATTTCAGAATATACTGCTCGATTCGAAACACTTCCCAAAGGAATTGAGAGACGAAATGTACAGATGGCTCGATAAGAATGCACAGGATGAGAAGAAGCCCGGCCAAACAGATGAACAATTCTACTACAAGTCCAGAAAGAAGGTCTTTGGACCATTCAAAAAGGAGATATGGAATATACCGGATTATACAAAGAGATTGCTCGCTCAGGAGCTCGAGGCCAAGTTTGACCTAATCTTTGGCAAACTCAACATCAAAAATACATACGACAGGGTACTTGAATTCGTAAAAACACACGATTTCGAATATAAACCCGTTGCAGTAAAACTCGAATCCATAGATACAGAGGGCGGAGAATAAAGTAGGACTTCGGTCAGACATCGCAACTAAACCAGTACATAAACTTTGAGTCTAACACATTGATATTATTGTACTATTTTATAAAACACTGAAAAGAGTGACAGTTAGCCTAACTTCCGCAATTTTTTTTGTAACTGATTGATTTTACTGGATTTTTTCATTTCTTTAGTCACTAATTCCAATACCTTTACCATTAACTATACCTCTTCCTTCTCTCCTCTATTGTCCTGTGCGGTATTCCAAGTATATCATATATCTCTTTATGCTTCTCCTCTGGCTTTGAAAGTGGGCAAAAAGTGCCAGGTAGTTCTTAACATATTGATATCATTGGTATTTTTAACCATTTACCCCAAAAGGTGTCAGGTACTTTTTTGCTGGAAGGTGTCTGTTATCGAGTGCGGGAGGAAATGATATCTTTCTTATAAAATACGCACCATAAAGAAGACAGACAGAGGACAGACAACAGATAACAGACAACAGACAGACAGAATACAGACTAACAGACAACAGACAACAGATAACAGATAACAGACAACAGACAGAAAGACAACAGACTTTAATATTTGAGATTTTTTGAATTATGAATGTTGAATTTTGAGTTATGGATTTTATTTGTGAGGTATGAATAGATAAGAAATATAATTCAAAGGTTTTTAAGGTTATGGAGTTTATTGGTAATGAGGGGTTTGTATTTTATACGATTATTTGGAGCTTCAAATTTTTCTAATTTATTTATTTCTGACCTTGTTCAGGAGCTCGAGTCGGGATTCTGCCTTCTTTAGTCTATTCTCCCATCTTGAATATTCGGGGTTGAACTGGTCAAGAGCTGCCAATTTGGATAGCGCCTCTTCTCTCAATCTCTTCGCCCTCTCCTCATCTATCTCATCGGGCCACTCTGACGCATCAACTATAACTTCTACTACATCCTCGTGAACGCTCGCATAACCCTCTGCCAGAAACAACTCCCTTTCACCCCTCCCATCTTTTATTATCGCTATACCTGGCACAATCTGAGTCAAAAACGGAGTATGTCCGCTCAGTACCTCAAAATACCCGTTCTTCCCGGGTAAAACAACGCTTATGACATCGCTATGAACAACAGACTCTTCAGGGGTGACAATAGTCAGTTTTATAAGACCACTTTTATTTTCCATTATAACAGACCCTTCTTCATCTTCTCGGCGTTCTCAAGGGCCTCCTCTATGCCACCAACCATATAGAATGCCTGCTCGGGGATATCGTCGAGTTCACCCTCTACTATCATCTTGAATCCCTTTACGGTATCCTCCATCTTCACATACTTCCCGGGCCTTCCAGTGAACTGCTCTGCTACATGGAATGGCTGGCTCAAAAACTTCTGAATCTTTCTTGCCCTCATAACAATGAGTTTATCCTCATCACTCAGTTCATCAATTCCGAGGATTGCGATTATATCCTGAAGGTCTTTGTATCTCTGCAAAATCTGCTGAACCTGTCGGGCAACAGTATAGTGTTCGAGCCCCACCACATCCGGCGTTAGTATTCGGGATGTAGAATCGAGTGGGTCAACCGCTGGATATATTCCCATCTCGGCAATCTGTCTCGACAACACAGTAGTTGCATCGAGGTGAGAGAATGTGGTTGCCGGTGCCGGGTCGGTGAGGTCATCTGCAGGAACATATATTGCCTGTACTGATGTAATAGAACCCTTCTTGGTTGATGTAATCCTCTCCTGCAACTCTCCAAGGTCTGTGGCGAGAGTTGGCTGATAACCGACGGCACTGGGGATTCTACCCAAAAGCGCTGAGACCTCTGAGTTTGCCTGTGTAAACCTGAATATATTATCTATGAACAGAAGGACATCCTGGTTCTCCTCGTCTCTAAAATACTCAGCAGCAGTAAGTGCAGAAAGTCCAACCCTAGCCCTTGCCCCAGGTGGTTCGTTCATCTGTCCATATATGAGGCAGGTCTTATTCAAGACGCCTGACTGTTTCATCTCGAGCCAGAGGTCGTTACCCTCTCTCGTCCTCTCTCCAACTCCACCAAAGACTGAAAATCCGCCGTGCTTCAGAGCCACATTGTGTATCAACTCCATAATGATGACTGTCTTACCGACACCCGCACCACCGAATAGACCAATCTTACCACCCCTCATATAGGGCTCCAGAAGATCAATGACTTTTATACCCGTCTCAAATGCCGATATAGACACATCCTGTTCAAGAAATGAAGGTGGGTGTCTGTGAATTGGGTAGAACTTCTTTGCATTAACCTCTCCCGCCTCATCCACAGGCTCACCTACCACATTCAAAATCCTGCCCAGAATCTCCCTCCCAACGGGCATCATTATAGGATTACCTGTATCTATCACCTCCATATTCCTGACAAGCCCATCGGTTGTATCCATTGCGATAGTCCTGACCGTATTCTCCCCAATATGCTGTGCCACCTCAAGAACGAGATTGTAAGGCTTATTGGAGATAGCAGGATTGGTGACTTTTAAGGCCGTATAAATCTTCGGGAGCTCCCCTGGCGGGAACTCCACATCCACCACTGCACCTATTACCTGTTTTATCCTTCCTTTTCTCAATGTCTCTGCCATATCCTCTACTCCTTATTATTTCTTAATTGCCTCTGCACCAGTTATAATCTCGGATAACTCTTTTGTTATTGCCGCCTGTCTCGCCCTGTTATACTTCAATATCAGGGAATCAATTATATCCGATGCAGAATTTGTAGCATTCTCCATCGCTGTCATTCTCGCCCCGAATTCAGATGCCGCTGACTCAAGTAATGCCCTGTATACTTCAATGGCAAGGCATCTCGGTATCAGGTCATTCAGGACTGTCTCTTTATCGGGCTCATAGATATAGTCCACAAGATTCGAAATATCCTCTCTCTTTGGAGGTATTATGGGCAGCAATGTAAATGTGGTAACTCGCTGCTGTATAACAGACTTGAACTCGTTATAAATGAGAATCACCTCATCCAGATTTGCCGAAAGAAAGTTGTCTATCAAATCGTTTGATATATCAAGGGCTATATCGAAACTCACATTGTCAAATACATGTACAAACTCCCTTCTCAATTGATAATTCCTCTTTTTGAAATAGTCTCTCCCCTTCCGCCCTATACAACTGAATGTAATACTCTCATATTTACTGGCATTTTCCTTAATAAACTTCTCTGCATACCTGATGATGTTTGAATTGAAGGCCCCGCAGAATCCCCTATCGGATGTCATAATCACCAGTTCAATCCTCTTTACCTCCCTTCGAGAAAGAAGGGGATGGGCTGTGATGTCAATTCTAACAGACAGATCCTCAAGGATATTATAGGTACTTATCGCATAGGGCCTGATTCGGATAAGATTCTCCTGAGCTCTTTTGAATTTGGCGGCAGCCACCATCTTCATAGCACGGGTAATCTGCCTTGTATTCGTAATTGACGCTATCTGCCTCTTTATGGCTCTCAGGGATGGCATAAATTAAACCTTCTACTATGGTCTGAAAATATCCTTAAACTCCTTGAGTGCCCTTACAATCCGGGCTTTTAAATCGTCATCAAGGGCTTTCTTTTCGGCTATCATTTTCAGTACTTCGGGATGCTTTGTATCCATAAAACTGAGTAATTCCTGAACATACCTTCTAATGGACTCTACAGGATAGTCTCTGATAAAACTCTTCCCATTCTCATCCTTCTCTGTTGCAGCAAATATTATTACTACCTGCTTTTCAAGAGGATATGGCTTGTAGATATCCTGTTTCAAAAGCTCTACTATCCTCTTCCCGTTCTCAAGCTGCTCTTGCGTAATCTTATCCAGATCGGAACCAAACTGGGCGAATGCAGCCAGTGCCCTATACTGCATCAAATCAAGCCTCAGCTTCCCTGCCACCTGTTTCATTGCCTTGGTCTGGGCATTACCACCAACACGGGAGACTGATATTCCAGGGTTAATAGCAGGTCTCACACCTGCATAAAAGAGGTCTGTCTCAAGATATATCTGCCCATCTGTAATAGAAATCACATTCGTAGGAATATATGCAGAGACATCTCCTGCCTGTGTCTCAATAATCGGGAGGGCCGTCAGAGATCCCCCACCATACTTATCAGCCATCTTGGCTGCCCTTTCAAGAAGCCTTGAATGGAGATAGAATACATCCCCTGGATATGCCTCTCTCCCTGGAGGTCTCCTCAGAAGGAGTGAGAGCTGTCTATATGCTACGGCATGCTTTGAGAGATCATCATATACAATAAGGGCGTGCATACCATTATCTCTGAAGTACTCTCCCATAGTACAACCAGAATAGGGAGCAATAAACTGAAGAGGTGCCGGGTCAGATGCATTGGCACAGATAACTGTTGTATACTCCATCGCCCCGAATTGTGTGAGTTTGTCCACCACCTGAGCAACGGTAGACTGTTTTTGCCCTATGGCTACATAGAAGCAGTAGACTCCCTGCCCCTTCTGATTAATTATAGTATCAATTGCAATCGCCGTTTTACCGGTCTGTCTATCACCAATAATGAGCTCTCTTTGTCCCCTCCCAATCGGAATCATCGAATCGATCGCCAGAATACCCGTCTGAAGTGGTTCCTTCACGGGTTGTCTATATACAATACCCGGTGCCTTGACTTCAATATTCCTCCTCTCCTTTGCCACCACAGGTCCCTTACCATCAAGAGGTCTCCCGAGGGCATCCAGTACCCTCCCTATCACCCCTTCACCCACAGGGACATCTGCTATCCTCCCCGTCCTCTTTACCTTGTGTCCTTCCTTGATCTCCTTGTCATCACCCATTATGGCAATACCGACCGTATTTTCTTCGAGATTAAGAACCATCCCCATTATACCGCCCTCAAACTCCACCAGCTCTCCTGCCATAACATTCTCGAGTCCATAGACCCTGGCAATACCATCTCCAGAGGAAATCACCGTTCCCATCTCCTTCAGGTCTATACTCCTGTCAGCCTCTGATATATAACTCTTTATAATTTCGCTAATTTCTTGAGAAGAAATCTTCATAATTTTAACACCTCTCCCTAAAAAATATTTATGTTTTCAATAGATTTTATTCTTCTCGCAACCGATCCATCTATCTCAATAGATCCAATCCTGACGATTGCACCGCCAATTATATTCTTATCTATAGTGTTCTTCAGTACAACTTTCCTGTTTAAAAGCCTCGAAAGCCCCTCCTCTGCCCTCCTAAGTATCAGTTCATCCACAGAATTTGCTGTAACAAACTCACCTCTTATTATACCTTCCTTCCTGTCTATCTCCTCCTTTAAGATATCAATAATATGGCTTAGATAGTTGATCCTATACCCGCTAACCAGAAGATTCAAAAGATTGGTTGCTATCTTGCCAGTCTTGAGTTTGCTTATGATTTTATTAAGTAACTCCTTTCTCTTTTCTACCGAGATTATAGGCTTTGACAACAGTTCGAACAACTCCCTGCTGGAAGATACAAATTCAAATACCTCTTCCAGCTGGTTCTTAATCTCAATCAGTTCCTGGTCACTCTTTACGCTCTTAATGATAGCCCTTGCGTATGCCCTTGCTATACTCTTCCTTATCATATCAAATAACCAAAACTCTTTCTATCCACCTTATCGAGAGATTCGACAAACTCCTCTATAATCTCCCTATCTCTCTGAGGTGAATACTTAGAAAGGATGATATTAAGAGATTTCTCAACCGCGCTCTTCAATATCTGCCTTGTAATCTCCTTCTTGTGTTCCATTGTCTCAAATAGTATTGTCTGTTCTGCAGAGTTCAGAAGTGACTTTGCCGTCCTCCTTGCGTGCTCTATAATTTCCTCTCTCTCTTTATTTGCCATATCCCTGTATTCTTCCTTTATCGCATTAACATAGTAATCAACTTTAGCGAGTTTATCCTCAATCTCCTTCAACTTAGCAAGAGCCTCATCCCTGAGCCTGCTGGACTCCTCCATCTGTCTCTTAAGGCTCTCGTACCTATTTCTGAAGAACGACTCAACAGGTCTCTTCATAAGGTATATAAGGCCCAGTACGAATATTATGAAATTCAGGATATACCACGCAACCGGTGGGCTTTCTATATCTCTCCCGAACCAGTTTATATGAACATCTCCGCTATGAGGATCGTGTGCAGCCATCAGTGTTGCAGGGAGTAAAATGAAAATCGATATTATAATTCCCTTTTTCATACAGGATTAATTCCCTTTCGTACTCTTCAAAATCCGTTCTGTAATCTGATTACTGATCTCGTCAATGTGTCTGGAGGCATCCTTCAGGATATTCTCCTTCTCCCTCTCCAGTTCCTCCCTCCCCTTCTCTATCATCTCCGCCATCTTCTGTCGCGCCTCTGAGAGTATCCGCTCCCTCTCAGTATTTGCCTCATTCTTTATATCCTCGTATTCCTTTCTGGCATCCTCTCTTGCCATCCTCACAGTCTCATCAAACCTCTTTGACAGTTCATCAACCTTCTGCTTTATCTCCTCAGCCTCTTTCATGTAACCTGTGATTACCTCATCCCTCTTCTTAAGATTCTTGATATAAGGGTCAAAGAGAATAAACTTCAAAGAGATAGCAAGTATGATAAAAAGTCCGAGTTGTATAAAAAAGGTATAATCTAAATCAATCATAAATCTGTTTTATCAGGTTTGTCTAAGTGTATCTCCCACAACATCGCCCATCAGTTAACATACTATGATGCAGTGTGTCAATAAAAATTAAAAGACCAAAAAATTTTTACTTGATTAAAATTTCGTTTATCCTATATTGCAAAAATATCTAAGGAGGTCGTTATGAGGAAATATCTTCTGGCTCTACCACTTCTGGCTCTAATTTTCCTATTTTATTGCTCTGAGGAGGGTTCTGAGAAGAACTCTAATGACACATCGCCTCTGGACATTTCTATTACTGACATTCAGAGCATAATCGATATATCCGACGCTTCAACCGATTCCACAGTAGCAGATGTATCAGCAGGCGCTGATTCTGGGATTGAGGATATCAATGATATACCTGTTCCAGATGTTCAGGATATCAGCAGTCAGGATATATCAGATGTAATTTCCGAAGACATTGCAGAAGACTCTACCCAATATGATATTCAATCCGATTCTTCATCAGATACACCTACAGACACAGAATTGAGCGACATTCAGGACTCAGGCTATTCAGACATCGGTTATCCACCAGTAAGACTGAACGAGGTGATGATTATTCCCAAATTCTCGGATACTGAACTCGGGCAGTATATAGAGATTTATAACCCAAATGACATACCTGTGGATCTGAACGGATACAAAATCAAGACTGAGAATAGAGAATTCATTATATCAAACTCACAATGCGATTCGACCATTGCTCCGAAGAAATTCAAGGTAATTGGAGCCACTACAGATCCATCGAAGAATTCATACGCCAAGGTTACCTGCGAATGGAAGGATGCCTTCTCTCTTGCTGGTGCACAAGCAATCTCGTTATACGCACCCGATAACACATTAATAGATAAATTTGACCTCTCAGGATACAGTATCAAGGCCGGCTCATCCATAGAGAGGGCTCAGAACGGTTATCAAGACTCCCCCTCACTCATTACTTTCCTCGAAGACACAGGGCTATATTCGGGAGACAGAGGCTCACCAAACAAGACAAATTACAGACTGATTATTAGAGACAAACTAAACGATTCCGAACCATATAAAGACAGGATAGAAAATGAAAACGATGTTCATAGATATCCTGTAAACCTTCTAAAAGGAGACATAATAGCCTTTTATGCGGATGTGGATAGGATAAATGGGGACCTCAAACTTTTTGGCTCTCTATTGAATGCAAACGGAGACTTCATAACACCTGCAAGATTCGTCTCGGATATTACATACGATTACTTCATCTATCACATATTCGATTCTTCGGGTACATACTACTTCCAGATACAGAGCGACTTCTTCTATCAGTTTGTTCCAGCCAATATTGAAGCCACATATTTTCGTGCAGACGGACTCATAACAAATAAGGGCTTTATAGAGCTCAAGGTTGGAGACAGTTTCAAGATTCAGACCTATGCCACATTCAGTCAAAACAAGGACCTCGAAAAAATGCTCTTGCCAGAGGATATGTTAGAATATTCATCCAACGATAGCAATATAGCCAGCATATCAAATAATGGTCTGATAACCGCGATTCAACCGGGTTCAACTACAATTTATATTTCATACAATTACATCGACAACTATTCACTCGATACCAATATTACTGTTAATGTTTATAATAACCCCGATAATGAGACCTGCGACAAAGCAATAGATGCCACAAATGGTTTGAAGACTTATGCCTCTACAATCGGTGCAAAGGATGATTACAATCCCAAAAAATGCGTATTTTCAATGTTTTCAGGTGGAGACATAGCCTACTATGTAGACGCACCCGCAGGGGTAGAGTATGAGGTCATTGTCACTCCATTCGGGGATTTCGACCCGATGATCTATGTGCTCGAGGACTGCAGTAACCCTGAGTGTATCTATGGAACTGTACTTAACGGTCCGGGCGAGGTAGAGACCCTGAAATTCAAGAACGAGACATTCTCATTGAAGAGATACTACATAATCATAGACGGCGAAGCAGGAGACGAAGGCACATTTTCCCTCGAAATAAACAGAAGATAAGAAGGCGGGATTCAAATGGGAGCTGTCATTCCCCGTAAATCTGTACTACTACCCTCCTCTGCCTCGGCCTGTGGTCGAATTCGGCGAGTACTATCTGCTGCCAGGTACCGATAATCAACTCCCCATTTTCGATAGGGGCTGAGAAGGACTGCCCAAAGATGGAGGCTCTCAAATGAGAATGGCCATTATCATCACCCCAGGTTTGATTGTGGGCATAGTTCTCATCATAGGGGGCGAGTCTTTCAAATAATTCTTTGATATCCCTGATCAACCCAGGCTCATACTCCATAGTTATAATCGAGGCTGTAGAGCCAATTACAAATATAAGGGCAAAACCATCCCTTACCTTACTCTCTCTTACAAGCCTTCTGACCTCTTCTGTAATATCGATAAGGTCGTTCTCTCCCTTTGTATTTTTATTTAGCTCACTCTTTATCAACTTCATATATATTCCCGAATAGCTCTGGGTATGTCATAAACAGGTAGTCCGTCAAGACCTCGTACATCTCTGTATTCTTTGGAGAATCTGGCTCTGAAAAGTCCATAAGCATAGACTTCTCTGCAAGCCTCCTCATCTTCGCATTTAAATTCTGAATTGGCGGGATTATTTTATCTTCAATATTTCTCGGCAGCGCCTTATAGGGAGTAAAATCGGGGGTATTGGTAAACACATCGAGCATCGGCGCTGCCCTCAGATCGGTCTGATAGAGAGAAGAGATACCGAGTATCAATTCAAATGTCTTGAAGAAAGATGGGAAGCTGTACTGAATCGATGATACATAACCCCTCTTGATATATGGACCTATGGCAAGACATACAGTCCTGTGCGAATCTATATGATCTGCACCGCTCTGTGGGTCATCCTCCACTACGAAGACAACCGTATCCTTCCAGAAGACCGAATTGCTCAGATACTCTATAACCAGCCCGAGCCCGTAGTCGTTATCGGAGACCATAGAATCAGGTGCGAGCTTTCCGGGGCTGACTCCATATGTATGATTATTGGGGAGGAGCATATATATGAATGTCGGCATCTTATCTGGCTCCTTCTCCCACTCCGCAAGTCTATCCCTGAAATACTTTGCCCTCTCCTCATCCTTGTATGCAATATTCCATATAACTCCTCCTGGCCAATTTCTATCCACATATTTAGAGAATACTGGTTTTTTCCCATAAAGACCTTCGAGGTCTGCCATAGTACCCACAGCCTCTCCATAGACCAAAAAATTTATCCTGTTTCTCATCAGATGGTGAAAGAAGAAATCAGAGGCGGGATGACTGGCGGGTTCAATACCTGGTAAAAAAATCCTGCTTTCATCCCCAACCAGCCAATTTCGCTCCGTATAATCATTTGTGACAGAGGATGTGAGCCACATATGCCCCTGCACAGAGACCTCTGACTCAGCAAAGCAATTGTCGAATACCGCAAACTCCTTCGCAAGTTTGTGTGTATTCGGAGTAAAGAGCTCACCGTATCTTATTAGAGTTGGATCCGCTTCTACTCCATCGAGGTCCCCAAGCACCTGATCAAAGGTCTTATTTTCCTTGACGATAAAGATGATATGTTTTATCGGGGATTTGTACTTTTTGCTAACTGGCACAGGGGATTTTATGTTTTCACAGGGTATATCATAATAGCGAGAGGGACGGGAATTATTATTATAAACGGTCTCTGAATACTTCTTCAAATTATTCAGAATCTCCTCGATACCAATGATCGAAATACTCCCGAATAAAATCTCATCTGCGCTCTCTCCCTTCACATTCGGCGAACTCCCATTACCCTTGGCATTGATTACATATATCTTAGAATTGTCCTTAGAGACAACCACTCTCACTGGATAAAACCCAACAGGAATCCTCCCCATAACTTTATTCTCGACCGTATCGATTACCGAAACCGAATTCAAAAGAGCCTCAGCCACAAAGATATACCTTCCATCTTTGGATATATCCATAGTAGTAGGAGATGTGCCGTAAGGAATTCCATCGTTGTTGAGTTTTATAGTCGAGACGACCTCATTTTTAATAGTGTCGATTACCGAGATGTCATCTGTATCACTATTGGCTACATAGAGATATCTCCCATCCTGTGAGAGTACTACCCCCTCTGGATTCTTTCCAACCTTGATATTCTTGACAAGTTGCTCGTTATTAAGATCTACTACAGAGACCGTACCATCACCCCAGTTGGAGACATATAAGAGCCTCTCATCCTTACTCAAAGCCATCCAGAATGGATAGGCGTAAGGGAGCTCATCGGTGTGAATACCCACCTTCACCGAATTTCTCACCTTGAGAGTCTCCCCATTCTCGACTATTGCAACCTTATCGGAGGTATGCTGGGCCACATAAATCCTATCCTCACTATTATTCAGTACAAGATGTCCAATAAATCCTGTTAGACCGAGAGAATTGACCTTCTCGATAGTTCCATCCTCTTTTAGCCTCAATACGAGGATATTATTATTTGCACCACCTGAGGCATAGATAGTCCTGTTATCCTTCGAAAGATATAATCCTAAAAAATTCCCGTAATCGCCTTCAAGGGGATAATTATTGATTACCTCCCCTTTTTCTACATCCACTACCTGCAGATATTTATTCCCATCGAGCGTCCTTCCGCCAATCGAAACAACGAGCCAGTTCTTATCGGGTATTTCGATAGCATTCATCGGGAATGTATTTATTACAATCTGCCGGCCGGCAGGAGTGAGAAGTCTGCCATCGATCAGAAGAGTCCCGTCCTTTGTATTCCCCGGTTTTTCATATGCTATCGAGTTGATATTGAAATCACACTCCACATTGCTCTGGGTATCTCCATTGTTCGAGACATCGATAGCGTTCGATATATCAACACCCGAATCACCCACTTCCGAGACCATCCTCTCACCGCAGTTGAAAAGGAAGATAGAAAAAAGCAGTAAGAACAACAAGTCTCTTCTAAGAATCTCCATCACATACCTCCTGATGAGAATAATAATACCCCACCACCCATAAAATTACAACAGGATTAAAATTACATCAATGAGCAGTAAAAATACAATAAATCCGACATATCCCTCCAATCCAGTAATTTTCTTCTTTCGTTACTCGTAGGCTTAAACTCTCGACCAGTTATCTATCGAAAAGAGTATTCACCTGCAATATATATATTACCATCATCGTCCATTGCAATAGATATAATAGATGCATCTCGGTAACCGATATTAAATGGAACAATGTATCCTTCTCCTTCCTTACTAAACTTCATTATATCACCAGAATGAGTACATCGACAATTAAACTTAGGTTCACAATATTGAAAATACTTTGTTATATAGAAACTCTCCTCTCTATCATCCATCCATAATCTTCCTGAGCAGTTATCACTTATAAGTTCTCCCATCTTCTTCTCCCATATTAACTGCCCACTCTTATCATACTTAAAAAATTTCAAATCCTTAGAACAGAATTCGACCATATATATATTCCCACTCTCTTTATCTACATAAACATCATCTCTTCCATATATCAGACTCTCACACTTGTACTGTTCACATTGAATTATATCATATGTACCCGTACCCATCTATCCAATATCAGTATAAACATAACTACCATTTATATCTTCACTATATCCTGCAAATCTTACATCACATCCAGATAGAAAGGTAAACAAGACTAATATTAAGACTTTATTATCCATATTATTTCACCCCCTTTCCTGTTAATAATGGAATGAATTTATCAAGTGGCTTTCCTGTAGGTGGGAAGTTATACCAGAATAACTGACTACCCGTTGGTAATAAATCATCACTGAATATTATGACACCCTTTAGTTTCTTATTTTGCCTCAGATAGTCATCTCCAAGAAACACCATCACATCCCCTTCCACCATATCCACCTGCTCCTGGTAATCTCTAATATTCGTAGCACCATATAAATTAATATTCATCATTCGCTCTCCGCTAAATTCCATTACATTAAAGGTTGAATACGAGGCATATTCACTTGATAATGAGCCAATTTCTGAAATAAATAATTTAGAATCTATTCCAAGATTTCTTATATATCCAAGATATTTTTCATAATAATTATCTTTACATCTATAAATTCCAGCACAAGATTCAGAATTTAGTGGTGGATCAATTTCATAGAAATTTCTAATACATTCAGTCATTAAATACTAAGCAAATTTATTCACAAACCTCAAAATTAAATTCCAATAGATATTTATCATATCTCCCATATTTATCAGAGCCATAGAGAATACAATTATCTATATATTCATAACCTTCAGGAGAGATTTCAACAACCAGATATAGTAAATTCTTATCTGGATTTATATACTTAATGCCTTTAAATACATAAATCCAACCATCGCTATCGAATTCTCTATATCCAACTCTTTCACCATTCTTATTATATTTTGATAAAAAGTTGTAGTAATAGGTATAGCCATTACCAGATGGATACTCATCCTGTATTTCAAAAATTCCTGTAGTATATATGTTTGATTCTTTATCAATATAATCTATACCAATAAATAGATACTCAAGTAATGTTTTTATATTACCCGATTTCATTCTATTTATATTAAACTTTTTCCCCCATATAAACTCTCCATTATTATCAAATTTTGCAATATTTAGGTTTTTATATTTCTCTGCATTGGGGTAGCTTGAATGTAAATCAAACATACCACTAATATAAATATTACCATCATTATCTAATCTTGGTCCAGACAAATTTCTTATTATTTTACCAGATAGAGATCTACTCCATTTAATCTCACCGTCGATACCTATCTTTACTACTTTAGCCTCCCCATTATGAAAAAGTACTTCCTTACCATCTTCATATGTTTCATAATCTGATATTAAAGAGACATATAAGTCATCTCCATAGATTGATATATCACCTACACTATTATCACCTATCCCAGGAAAAGTCCTACTCCAAATAGGTTTACCTTCTCTATCAATTTTAATTAAAAATCCGTCAGTTGAGCACAATGGGTCATAAGGACTTCCTGTATGTATACACTCCTCGCTATTTTTTACTACTTGTCCATTCCCAAAATCTACTTGGCCGACAAACTCTCCAGATACATAAGTATTTCCATATGAATCAACAGCAAGAGAATTAATGTAATCTTGATCACCAATAAGATTTTTATAATAATAGAATGCCTTTCTATATCTATTCTCATATTTCTCGTATCTAACTATGCCAAGAGCATGGTTACAGTGAGAACCGTTAGCATCACACAAACTTAGATACAAATTATTTTCATCTTTATCTATATAAATTACATACATATCCTCTGGCAATTCTTCTGAATCTTCTAACTCCCTCTCCCATATAGCATAATAATACCCGAACTCACTCTTATTATACTTGACAACTCTCTTTTTCTTATCCGTCTCATTATACCTATTATATTCATATACATAAAAACTTCCATCTTCCTTATTAAAATATACACTATTTATTATATGTTTTTCTTTATAACATCTATAATCCTCACACAGGACTATATCATTTCCATTTGAATCATAAACCTCTATATCTCTGTCTCCGAAATCATAAGTTCCAACATCATTATAGGTAAATTCACTCTTATTACTCCTTCCATCACAAGAAAATAATATAATAAGAATTATTAAAACTACTATCATATTCCTTCTCATATTTACTTTACCCCCTTTCCTGTTAATAATGGAATAAATCTATCCAAGGGTTTTCCTGTGGGTGGGAAGTTATACCAGAAGAGCTGGCTATTTTCAGGTAGTAAGTCATCGCTGAATATTATTACCCCTTTAAATTTCTTACTCCCTCTGAGAGCATCATCTCCAAGAAACACCATAACATCTCCTTCCACCATATCCACCTGCTCTTGATAATCTTTTATATTTGTGACACCATAAATATTCAATGTTTTTTGTAGATTAAAACTCCATTCAAATGAACCTGAAGAGTATGAAGCTGAATATGCACTATATTCTGATGATTGAGAACCTATCTCTGAAATAAAGAGTGGTTTCTCTATAATGTTTCTTATATAATCCAAATATTTTTTATAATAACTCCTCTTACACTGAATAATACCCTTACACTCATTTGAACTCATTGGAGGGTCTATTTGAGCATAATCTGTTGTACAACTTCCTGGTTTTTCAACTGGGCATGGTAACTGATAAAACGTAAGCTCTTTTAAATTTCTCATCTCCTCATAATCATCGTGATTATTACTTCTTCTATGTGCAAGGCATTTATCATCACTGATATCAAATTCAGAAAATTCTTTTATTTTTTTACATTCAGCGTCTTCACACAGTTTGCCATATCCATATATATGTGCTGATTTTCTAATCGATTCCATATTTGTATTACATAAATCATTACCACAATTGATTGCATCTAGATAATTATGATATCCATCACAAAAGCGTTCTGTAAGTACAGCTACTGTATTTTCTCTTCTATTTATACAATTTCCCGGTGCATAGGCATTGACTCCAAGACCTGTATCCCCAAAAATGGGGTGAGTTATATAGCTCTTTATCAAAGTATCAAAAGTCTTAATTTTATCATTTTCATTTTCAGTATTTTCGTATAAATACGGAATACCATCAACATTATGCCAGAAGTATTGCTTATCGTTATAAGGAACTGATGCATCCCAGCTTAATTGCTCCACTACCATCGCATTTGTAAATTTACATTCTGGACATCCTCTATCTCCGCTTTTGAAATCACTCAGCACATCTCTCTCTATCTCATTCCCATGCTCATCTCTAACCTTAATCTTTACATATGGCAATGCAATCGCAGGAGCTACATGGTCATTAGAAATACTTATATACACATCAAGTAATGAATCTTTATCCTTTATCTCCTTGCCTTTCTTAACACTATGCATTAAAAAACAATAGTAGTTATATATCCCCGCCATATCCTGTGAATCACAATCCATCCCTGGTATCTCATCTCCGCTACTTCCATCTACATGGAAATCCTTCAAATACCTACAATTTATATCTTTGATTACCGGAATAAATGAACCTCTTTCATAAACTGGCTCTAATTCTATCAAGGGATTACAGGTCTTTATATCCCCTGTAAAAAATCCTGTATTTAAGTTATCCAAGTAATCATCTTTAAGAGTTACTATTTTATTTTCATCTTTCTTCAATACTTTACTCCACTGACCATTTACATCCCACAATGTAATATCTCCGCTACCATTACCCTCTATTATCCATCTCTCAGTGTCCTTTATCCTGTTATAACTATCCTTTGTCATTGGACCTATGCTTGAATTAATACTTCCCCAGCCAAGTTGATCTTTTGCATTATAATTCAGATCCCACCAATGAAGCAATAGTCCTGCAAGCGATGGTTTTATAAATATATTATCCAATACTCTTTTAGTTCTATTCTTATTCTTCTCAACTATCAAGTCTATCATCATATCCATTACATCCATCGATCTGAGGAATGCTATTATTGGATATGAATCTACACCAGTTTCAATACTTGAGTTAGGATCACAAATATATCTATCCCACTTATTCCCATACTCATCAGTATATGGAGATTTTACAATATTATTACACGCCTTAGTAACTATCCCATACGGCGTTATCTGTATGCTCCTCATCCCCCTCCTCTCCATCCTGTCAAGTAGATTATCTACAAGTTTGGACAGCATTGCCCTTGTGAGATTCTCATTATAAAACTGGGCATCTTTATACTCATCGGTTTCTACCTCATACTCATTCTTTCTCCTGTTAGCATCTACACAGGTCTTAAATATTTTGTCAGTAACACCTACATCAGGCTCAGATACCTTCTTAAAATAATATGAACACTCTGTAAATTCTGGAAATTCTAGACCTCCCTTTAATACAAATTTCGTAGGACTTCTTGTCAATCCCTTATTGTTTAAGTAACATACATCTACCTGACAATTTTTTCCTGGAATACATCCATCTGGACATAGGTAATCTACATCCTCTTTTTTCAGACCACTATCAGTATAAATAGGATCGCTCGGGTCAGATAAGTCTGCCTCATATATTGTGCTACCAATCTGTATCCCCGGTCCTATATCAACTGCTGTCTTATCCAGAACAAATGGAACATCAAAAGTCCTATCCCTTAAAACTTTTCCAGTCTTATAATCATATGTCTTAAAATAAAATCTATTGCTACCAGGACTATCCCTCTTAATTGGGGTCATAATAAACTGTACCTCATATAATTCATCTCTTCTGCTTACCTTGATTTGACCTTCACCATCCCCAAACTCGTACTTATATGACGATATATAATCCCCTCCAAACTTATTGCATCCAAGAGTTGTATTAAATACACCACCTATATATTTGCTAAACCAAGTAGTTAATCCTTCTCTGCAGAGCACTTGATACCAGCTATAGTCCTCATTAAACCCCCTCCTCTCAAATGTAACTATCATAATTAGACTATCACCTTTATAACTTCTTGTATTTTCATCCCATCTAACTTTTCCTTGACTTACCTGTGATATTGTAAAACCTTCTTTCTTTACAAGAATTACACCTATACCACTGTCAATCTTCTTTACAATATTATCGTCGACAAAAATTGTTGTCTTTTTGTTTTCATAAAAATCAGTCCCCTCTATTTCGACCCTTTTTTTATAAATTGTGTGCACAATTGGACCTGGTTTGTTTATCTTATTCATCACCGCACTCTTGCTCTCATCTACCTCATCCCCTCCCCCTCCTATCGTCGTTATATACCCACTCTTAGTCAATGCCCTCACAACCTTATTCCCACTATCCATTATATACAACACCTCTTCATCCCTGTCATAACTCACATACGATGGATACTTCAATAATGCATCCCTCCCCTTCCCTCCATCCCCACTATACCCTCCACAAAACATCTTCAAAAATATCGGTAGATTACACTTCTTACCTGCTACCGTCATTATA
>Ga0078972_1009907_pt1 | contig 18334 bp, 18 predicted proteins | sample YelNatPaOPGAMG01_FD_67568 | JGI IMG/M metagenome (GOLD analysis project Ga0078972, IMG submission 67568) | Hot spring thermophilic microbial communities from Obsidian Pool, Yellowstone National Park, USA - OP-RAMG-01 (SPADES assembly) (version 2) | ecosystem: Environmental > Aquatic > Thermal... | reverse complement strand
AGTGGAGGCCTGCAGACTCGCTGTTGAGGGTGGGGCAGATTTCGTCAAAACCTCAACAGGCTTTAGCAAAGCTGGTGCCACTGTACAAGACGTTATTCTCATGAGAAAAACAGTGGGACAAAAAATAGGTGTAAAAGCATCTGGCGGAATTAGAAGCCGAGTAGACGCTCTAGCTATGATTTATGCTGGTGCAAACAGAATAGGTACAAGCTCAAGTGTTAAAATAGTCACAGAACCCGAGGGGTTTGGTGCCCTTTTGCCACCAATTGGGAGGTGGGAAGATATGAAAATGTGATGTTCATATCGTCTTTACCGACAATGATTCGCTCAGTGATAGTTTCAATAATTTTGCGTTTCTCGGAGGATTCGAGGTTCGGCCAGCGGTTATAGAGGTCTTTTGATTCGTTCACGAGCTCGTCGCTCGAAAGGTATTGGATTTTGAGGAAATCAATCTCAGCCTGGAGTTCAGGGATCTGCCCCGTTATCTGCCGGTACCGCTCTTCATAGGGTTGATAATGACGGTTGAATCCGTTTGCCTGGATCTCGCCTTTGAGGTAAAGCTGCATCACTTTGTCCATATCTGCCTGTACCTTGTCTTTTTCCTCCAGGAGACTGGCCAGGAGGGCCTCCTTCTCCTTCATCATGCTGTCTGCCTGCGAGAAATAACTCCTGACTTCCTCTTCTGAAAAGACGAACGATTTCAACTGTTCTCGGAAAATCTCCTCAAGATCAGTTTCGCCGACCTTGTTCCTGCACTTGAGGCAGATGTATTTAGGACTGTTCGAGGGGACGTACATCTTACCACCGCATGCGCAAGAGATGATACCGGTGAAGAGATGGGCTACGACCTTCGTTGGCCGGCGGTTCGTCTTAATTTGCTCGTCAAGGATGCGATTGCATTCGTTCCAGAGCTCTTCCGAGACAATGGCTGGAGCTGCTGTGTATATCCATTCTGATTCCGGCTTCAGGATTTGCTTCTCACCATGCTTACCACCCCGCGTGCTGTAGTTTGAACGGCGGATGCCCTTCGCAATTGGGTCACGGAGTAGGCGATACACTGAGCTGAAAGTCCACTTGTTTCCTTTGCGGGTGCGATAACCTGCTTCGTTTAAAAGACGGCATACCCGCCTTTTCCGTTTATGTTCCTTGAAAAGTTCGAACATTAGCTTCCTGATCGGGGCTTCTTTCGGGTCAAGGACAAGCTTCTTGTTAACGTACCGGTATCCGTAAGGGGCTTCGCCTCCCAACGGCTTACCAAGCTTGGCCCGGATAGGAACGGAAGCCGCTACTCGATCGGCAATTTCTTCCCTTTCCCACTGGGCCATAGCGGCAATCATGGTATAGAAAAAACGACCTGCTGCCGTAGAAGTATCTATTGCTTCCTGAAGCGAAATAAGATCGGCACCCTGTTCCTGAAAAAAGTCGGCGAACTCGAGAAGTTCTTTTGTGTTGCGGGCTAGCCGTGCAAGTTTCGAGAAGATGAGGCCTGTGATATGACCGGACTTGATGTCATTTAGCATCCTCTGGGCTTCCGGATGATCCTTAACTGACTTACCCGAGACCGCTTCGAGGTGGTAAACCTCTTTCACTTCCCAGCCCTTGGACTCGGCGTAGTAGCGGGCACGTTTCTCATGGTGCTCAGGGCTTTCGCCTTTGGCTTGGTCTTCGGTTGAGACTCTGATCCAGATACCGACAGGCTTAGCTTCTCCGTTCGTTTTCTCATGAATCATTTTAAATCCCTCCACACAAAGTTACAGTGAACATTCGAAGTTTTCAAATCGCAACATGTAAGCGAACTGATTGTGAAAGCGCCCCACCGGCTTAAAGTTGAGTTAAACAAGCTTGGGTTGACAGATAATGAGTATCATGGTACAGATTGCAACATCCCTGAATCAGGGATGACAAGCAGTATTAACAAGTTAATAACTAATCGAAGAAAGGAGAGGTATGTTATGAAGATTGACCAGAAGAGAGCCCGAGAAATAATGGGCAAGAACTTCTTTGGGGTAGAGGAATGGTCAGTTCTATACGATGTTAAATTTAGTCAACAGCAACTCCGTCAGGCTGCCGAGTTCCCGTGGGGCGAGGATATCCTTAACTCCACCTGCCCGTTCTGCGGCAAGGTAGTGAAGGATTGCCATTTTGCCTTCTTGGGACTTGACCGCATCAACGGCGAGCCACTCACTATCGAGAAGTGGTGCAAGCTTCATCCTAAGACTGATACGGGACAACTGTACACCATGCATCCTTCGGATATTGAGTCTTATAGGTTTTCGGATTTTTTTAGCAATACCACTATGAGCTTCCGGTGGTATTTGCTCCACAAAAGCATTATCCCGGTTTCGCGGGACGAGACATATAATGACAAGCAGCTAGCGATGCTTACTGCCGACTATGAATCGCCGTCAGCTGTAACTGAGTTAACGAAGAACATACTTGTTTTCCGTAGAACATGCGACCTCGTGAATCTAGACGTGCTTGCCCGTTGCGCGGCCGATAAGTGGGGTGACCACACCGTAGTTGGTATTGCCCACTATAACCGCAAGATCGCTTTCATGATCAAAGAATATTGTTGTTATTCTCCATTCTTTGATGTTGGTATGGCCGCCTCGAAGCTTTAAATTTTAAGCCTCCGTCCTATTTTTGGCGGAGGTTTTTTCTTTTACTTTTTCATTCAATCTTTTTCCTCCTCCGAAATGATTACGTCAGCTAAATAAATTATATCTCGCGCTGTATGAACAGCGTTAGAACAGTTAATTTGGAAATGCGTTAAAAAAGACTTAATAAAAAGAACCTTCAACGTATCGCATTGGAGGTTCTTTTGTTAACGGGATATGCTGGCTAGAATTTGCAACTTTTAAGGTCACGTTGTATATAATAGCCAGAAATCTAACAAATCAAATACATCAGAAAGGAGGTGGTTCAAGATGTTCGCAGGAATCTTGATGTTTTTGCAGTTATTCGGAGGTGTGCACCAATTGCCTTTGTATTCAAAGGAGAAAGTTGCGCTTCCAGCTGTTGTGAGTGATAACTCGCCATCCGGATATTTTAATTTCATCTGGCCGGATTCGTTGGTAAATAATCACATAGATAATGTCGGATCGATATCGATAGACAGTGTGGGCGATATCTATGCCGTGTGCACTGAAGGGGATATGATTGTCGTTTCAACTGATAAGGGAAACACATGGAAGACATCCCTGAATACACGTGGTTTCCCTCTGACATCAGTGGTCGCTGGTAGCTATGTCCTTGTCAGTGGACAGGGTACAGGGACTTTCAGGATAAAAAGTGGAACCAATGAGTGGTGCAGTGCGGACAGCGGCCTGCCAAAACCTCTGTGGGTTCAGAGATTGGCATACAATCCCGCCATTCACACCGTCTTTGCCGTTTCCTACGACGGTGCCGGTATCTATAAATCGAGTGATTTTGGGGATGTGTGGACCGTGTCAGATTCAGGGTTCGTTGAGCCGGTTGTTCCCGGTTTTACCACCTACCCTATACTACAGGACATCATCATTGATACTGTCTCTGGCTATATGTATTGCTCTACCGGTGGTTTTGATAGTACTGGCAATCAAGTTGGTGGCAGTGTTTGGAAGTCTACAGACAACGGCTCCTATTGGGTAAATATAGGGTTGAATGGAAGTTATTACGTCGAATCGCTGGCTGTTTGGAATGGGACGCTCTACGCCGCCACCATTGGTAGTGGAATATTCTATCTGTCCGGTGATAGCACATGGATTCATATTCCGAGTCCAAATCCAAATGTCAGAAATGGGAGGAGTATTTGGTTCCTTCGTTCAACGAAGTTCGGGTTGATAGTTGGATTTATGTATTGGGGTCTTGGTGTGTACCTTATGCAAGGAACGCCATCATCTCCGAAATGGAAATATCTTGGTTTGGCGGGGAAATATCCATTGTCGGTCGCAATCGATGATGCTGGATATGTGTACATTGGTGAGCAATACGGGGTGTGGAAAAGCACAATGCCTCTGGAGAAAATCGTCGCTGCTCTAAATTCACCGCCGCAGATCAATTCGTTTATTCCCGTGTCGATTGATTCGGTGGGTATCAATACCCCGACTCTCTTTTCTGTCCTGGCAACCGATCCCGATGGAGATTCGCTGACTTACCACTGGAAGGTAAATGGCGTCCTGATTGATTCAGCTAAAACAGATTCTTTAGTATACACATTTCACACACTTGGGTCGCGACAAACTGTAACATGTGTTGTGGCTGATACCTTTGGTGCAGCCGATTCCGTGACGTGGAATTTCCGCGTTACTGCCATTAATGAAATCACTCAGCCATTCACATTCGCGCTCTCTCAGAACTATCCGAACCCGTTCAACCCCAGTACGAGTATCAAGTATCAAGTAGAAAGTAGGCAGTATGTGACGCTTACAGTCTACGACATACTTGGACGACTGGTGGCGACGCTGGTGGACGGAGAGAAAACTCCGGGAAGCTATACCGCCACATTTGACGGCTCAAAGTTTCCGAGCGGAATCTACCTCTACCGTCTCCAAGCCGGTAGCTTCACCCAGACAAGACGAATGGTTCTCATGAAGTAACAGCTAATAATAGCCTCACCTTTTGGCGAGGCTATTTTTTATCTGTTTATTTCGCTTTCTCTTCGTATGATGGATTATATTCCACACAATTTTAATGGCTGTGTAATAATCATAGAGCTTAAAATAGCCTGTGCTGAGCTGGACTTTCCTTTACATTTCCGCCGTATCGAGAAAGGATATCCTGCTCGATAATTTGTCTCGGCTTTGCATAACGTTTCCTTGAATCTTTTATGATTTCCACGCTGTTTGAAACGGCATTATTCCTGAACGGCAATGTTGTTGCGCTGAAAGGCTGCGACGTTACTCCGTCAATCATGAGCTTGAGGTAGATATGGTAATTGGGGAGATTCACAAGATCGGACTCATCAAATGTCGGCTGGAATTCCCTCGCCATGTACTTGGCATCTTCAGCGCTGATTCTGAAAGTTATCATGGAGGCTACATTGCCAAAGACTGCGTCTCTTACCTTCTCGTGAAGCTGACTTATATACTGGTGGGCAAGAATTAAATTCAACCCGTACTTTCGGCATTCGCTCAATATATCCGCGAATGAGGTGGTAACGAAGTTATGGAATTCATCGACATAGAGATAGAAAGGCTTTCGCTTGTCTTCGGGGACATTGACCCGACTCAAGGCCGAAAGGAATATCTCTGTTACAATCATTGAACCCAAAAGCGATGAGCAGTCTTCCCCAACTCTCCCTTTAGCCAGGTTTACAATCAGAATCTTACCCGTATCCATGACCTCCTTGAGGTTGAAGGTATTCTTCCTCTGCCCCACCACGTTTCTTAGGGGAAGACTCGTCAGAAATTGATCGACCTTGTTTAGGATTGGAGCCACCGCTTCCGATCGAATCCATTGGCTATACTTGTCGAATTCATGAGTCCAAAAGGCCCGAGTCTCTGGACGTTTCACATAACCCAGAACCTTGTTTCTGAACCCGGCTTCAGTCAATAGTCTCGTAATATCAAGGAGCGTTGCCTCAGGATATTCCAAAAGGGTGAAGAGCGAATACCTGAGTATGTGTTCCAGCCTGGGACCCCAAAATTCAGACCAAATCTTCTTGAAAACTGAAATGAGGCCTGAAACAACCAGATGATGAAAATCGTTGGAGATGTTTTCCAGAGGATTGAAGGCTATGGGATACTCAAGATCTCCAGGGTTAAAATATATGACCTCATTTATTCTTTCTTTAGGAACATGATGGAGGAGTGATTCAGCAAGATCTCCGTGCGGATCTAAGATGGCGAGCCCGTTTCCTTGAGATATATCAGAGGCAGCCATATTTGCAATGAGCGAACTCTTACCCGTCCCCGTCTTCCCAATTATGTACATATGCCCCCGTCTGTTTTTCTCCTTTATCCCGAATATTTTCCTGATCTCTCTCCAGTTCGTGACGGCGATGGGGGTGATCTGCTCTTTGGCATTTTCATGCGGATCCATAGCCAGAATCATAAATCCTCCGATTTCGCGTGCATAAGAGAGGCGGAAATGCCAGAAAGAAAATCTTTGCCCTTCTTATGGCAGAACTCTCCGAAGGGTACACTTCATTTCAGAACCATTAACAAAAGGAGAAAGCGATATGAAACAGATGATCAAACTCATCGAGGTGCAAACCCCAAAGGGAGAAGTGTTCCTCCAGTTCAGGATTACCGAGAATCTCCTCTCAGAAGAAGACACAAATCCACCAAGGTCGCAGCCGGCTCTAGGCGAGAACGGAACTCGGCCGAAGGCTGATCCGCCTTTGGCGGAGAAGCCCGAGAACGGAGAAATGAAGAACCAATCCAAATCAAATGATTCCATGACCGATTCCCAAAAGAGATACCTCTTTCGCATCCTGGCCGCCCACGGAAAAGAAGGGGAAGAGGCTCATGAGGAGCTGAAGAGACTCTTCCAGGTCAAGACCCTGAAAGAGGTGACCAGGCTTGATGCAAGTAAGGCTATTGAGGCACTGCTTGATGAGGAGAAACGGGGGAACGGAGGGGACGATGGAACATCTTTCTAGCAGCCAGATCAACCTTTTCCTCCTCTGTGGTCTCAAGTACAAATACCAGTACATCGAAAGGCTTCCGAAGCCGTTCAAGCCATCGGCCCTCGCCTTCGGGTCAGCGCTTCATTCCACCATCTCGTGGGTTCACAAGCGCGAGATGGAAGGCAAGAAGGTCTCAGCTGATATTGTCCTCAAGATATTTGATGCCGACTGGTATAGCCAGAAGACCGACACGGAGATAAGGTACAAGGAGAACGAACGTGAGCTTGGACTCATCATTCTCGGAAAGCAAATGCTTCAGCTATTTCTTGAAGAACCCCGAAAGCCGGTCAAGGGAACCGAAGTGCCTTTCACGATTCCATTGATCAATCCCAGGACGAAGGAAGATCTGGGAGTGACACTGGAAGGCTTCTTCGATGCCATTGAATCTGACGACACGATAGTCGAGTACAAGACATCGGCTACGACCATCAGCCAGAGTGACGTCGATAACCACCTCCAGCTTACCGCTTACGGCTATGCCTTCGAGCAGCTTTTTAGAAAGCCTGCCAAAGGGTTCAAGATTGTAAACTTCGTGAAGAACAAGAAACCGAAAATTGTGACGACCGAAACCGAAAGGGGTATTGCCAACTATGAGGCCTTCTTCTTCCTCGTGAAGGAAGTGTTGAAGGCAATTAAAGTCGGCGCATTCTATCCCAGGCCAGGCTACTGGTGCAAGGAATGCGAGTACAGGGATCTCTGCCCGCTCTGGAGGGCGAGTATTGTACAGCGAAAGACCGAGCCGGAAGGAGTTTTGGCTAATGGAGAGTAACAAGGAGGTGAGGAATGAGGCATGCGGTGGCTTGAAGAAGGTACGGAAGGTTCAGTATGGGTACTATGAAGGCAAAACCAGCAAGCCTCATCCTGTCATACGAATTGCTGGGAAATACCTGGAGAGGTTCGGATTTAAAATTGGGGAGGTTGTAACGGTAAAAATTGAAAATGGCAAAATCATGGTTCGGAGATTTTTTGAGTCGGACGGGGATTATGCCAAGACCGGGGAAGTATTTCAATTAACAAAACCAAAGGAGAAGAGCGATGTCTAACGAGAATGGTCTTTATTCCACAGTGGTCAAGTCGGGAAAGAACACGTACTTCGTGGATGTGAAAGAAGCGAAGAACGGGAACAAGTACCTCGCGTTGACCGAAAGCCAATCCGGTGACCATCCAAAGAAGACCACAATCAGGGTCTTCGGGAAGGCGATTGGCGAACTCAAGGATGCCATCCAGGAAGCGGTAGCCGCTATCCCGGAGGGGTAAACAAGATGTCCGTTCGTGGTTTCATGGACGGACATTTCTTCATCAACTTAATAAAGAGGAGAATTAAATATGCCTCACAATCTTAATGTTACAAACGGAGGAGTTTCGATGATGTATGTCGGAGAAACACCCTGGCACAAGCTGGGAACAAAGCTTGAGAAGCCAGCAACATCAGAGGAAGCAATTCAGGAAGCAGGACTCAATTTCACCGTGCAAAAGTTCCGCCTGCAAACGGCAACAAACAATCTTCCGGTTGAGACCCACTACGCGACCGTAAGGACCGACACGATGGAAGTTTTAGGAGTCGTCGGTTCCCGCTATGAGCCGATTCAGAACAAGGATGCCTTTAGGACATTCGATGCTTTGGTTGGCGAAGGTGAAGCCATCTATCACACTGCGGGAGCCTTAGGCAGAGGGGAACGCATCTGGCTTCTTGCTAAACTTCCCGACTACATCCGGGTTAACGGAAACGACGTAGTGGAAAAGTACCGCCTCTCGTAAACTCACATGATGGAAAAAGCACGGTGAGAGTGAAGCTCACTCCAATTCGTGTTGTTTGCGAGAATACACTCTCGCTTGCATTAACTGGTGCGGAACAGGAAGTGCATGTTCGTCACACCTTGAACGCAAAAGAAAAGCTCAAGGAAGCCCATGAAATCTTAGGTCTTGCCAACAGGCTTTATGGCAAGCTTGATGGGATGTTCAATCGGATGAGTGAGATAAAGGTGGATCATGCTACGCTTACCGAATACGTCAAGACAGTTTTTCCTGAAAATCCTGAATCCAGAGATCAATCGTGGATATCGAAGGTCCGTGATACAGTCCTCGAACTGGCTGAATCTGGAGAGGGTGCTGAGATGGCAAAAGGAAGTCTTTGGGGAGCCTACAACGCCGTGACAGAATATGTCGATCACTACCATGGCGTAAGAAGGGACGAGTCGCAACGCTTGCAGTCAATGTGGTTTGGGTCTGCAGAGCGAATTAAAAAGAATGCATTTAGGATTGCCGCGGCGATGCTGAACTGAAGCTGTAAGGAAGTAGAATGTTCTACTTCCTTTTTTATATCATTTTCTGCGAGATCCAGTTAGTATTGCCTCTTTCTGTTCAAGGATACTGGTGGCAATAACTGATATTATGAGCCTGTTGCCAAATGAACCATGGTAGGAGTTGGAACATGAAATAAGGAAAAGGAGAGAAAGCCATGATGTGCCGCGAGAGTTCGCAGTTGACGTTTCATTCAGAGATATACGACCACTGCTTACCGTCAAATCATCCATATCGTCAGATGCAGTGGTATCTTGATATGAAGAGATTGAGCAAAGTTATAGACAAGCGGTACAGTAGAATAGGGACAACCGGCTATGCGGTGGAGAGCGCGATAAAGATGCTTTTTGTTGCGGTTTATGGAGGACTTAAGTGATCGTCAGATGGAGCAAGGGATGCAGGAGAACATGGCATTCAGATGGTTCTGCGGATTTGCACCCGAACATGATATGCCGGACTTTATATATATATATCACAAAGCTTCGCAATCGTATCGGTATCAAGGGTATTACCTCATTGTACAATTTTTTCAAGAAATGCTGAAAGAGAAAGGATAAATGAGCGAGACATTTACATTTATGGACGCATCGTGCGTAAAGTAAGACGCACCTTCGGAAAGAACGAGATAGAGCAATTCAAGAGGGAGACGAAACATTCAACAACCAGAATGTCGGTAAACGTGGAAGCGATCGGGATGCGAGCTTTGAGATGAAGAGTAAAAGAAGTTTTGGTTCGGATACAATCGGCACGTTTCGATTGACATGAGACATGCATTTATAAACAAAGTAGCCATGACGACGGTGAAGGTTTCCGACAACGATCCTGATGTCGCAAGAAGTATTTGTCCAGACAGAATGATGGTATTTAGCAATAAGCTTTACGACACCAGTCGTGTCAGAAATACTCTCCGAGCAAAGGGATGTGCATCAGGAATATTCGAGAAGAACAATCGAAAGGATAAGAGCTTTGATTTGGACAGATGGCGTTCATCGATATGGACCCCTCACGAGAACACATTTTCTCGTCTGAATAAATTTGCTCGGTAAAGAGGGAGGCTCAAGATGCTCTTTCAGGGATTTGCTGAAGCATTCGCGTTTGACCTAAAGCTCATGGGCAAACTATGTCCAGCAGCCTAATAGAGACCCCGGCACACGATAAAAAGAAGGATTTTGAGGTTACAGGAAGTATTCAACAAGTCTAAATGCTCAATTAACAACCCAACATTTCTATACCCGTGAATTTATCTGCCATTAGCCTGTAGTTTTCCCCTTTCCCTGAATTAAGCAACACGCTCGTAAAAGAATGGGCGTTGGGTCTCCGAGAGTGACGGCTGGCTCTCATTGAGTAGGCGTTTACACTTTGAGAGTGGACAACGATTTTCTGGGAGTGAACGGGGACTCTTTGAGAGGGAAAGTTGACCCTTCCGGAAGAAGGGTTGGCTCTCCAAGGGTGAACTGGCGAGCTCGTGAGGAGCTTGACACTTATGCCGATGACAGTTATATTTTTGGTAACAATGGTCGAGGATAAGTGAACGCGGCGATGCAGCAAACAGGAGGCGGCGAGAGCGGGAAGACCGAGCGAGGGTTGGCGGGGGCACTGCAGGATGAACCGAGACTGAGGAATCACTCAAATAAAACGATTAAGGCGTACAGAAGCTGGCTTCGAGGCTTCATAAATTATTCCGAGCCGAAGCGGCATGAGAGCCTGGGTGAAAAAGATATCAGAGGATATCCTTTCCATCTTATCGAGGAAATGTGGCTCTCGGTCGGTTCGATCAACCAGGCATTTAATGCGTTCAGGTTTTGTGTGTGGAGATGCTCAAGAAGCCTTTTGTAATGGAGAATCTGCCGCGTCCTCTTAAGGATAAAAAATTACCCACCGTGTTGAGTCAGGAAGACGTGTTGAGGATTTTTGACGCTGTCGGTAACTTGAAGCACAAGGCGATTTTGATGTTGATATACTCGGCGGGACTTCCAGTAGGTGAATCGGTAAGCCTGAAGCTCTCTGACATAGACAGCCAGCGTATGTTGATGCATCTGCGTGGTGCGAAGGACAGAAGGGACAGATACACTATTCCGTCGGAATGCATCTCAGCCTTGTTGTGTAAGTACTACAAGGAGTACAGGCCAAAAGATTATTTCTTTGAGGGTACGATGAGTAGATATCACTTGGCGGAACGGAGGGTGCAACACGTTTTCAAAAGAGCAGTACAGACGGCGAAGATAGCAAAACCAGTATCATTACACGGCCTGCGTCTTAACTTTGCAACTCACCTACTGGAAAGTGGAGTGGACTTGAGATACATAATGGAACTGCTTGGTCATGCCAGTTCAAAGAGGACTGAAATTTACACGCATGTTGGTGAGAGGCGGCTGGTAAAAATAGTGGGTCTGCTTGACCAACCACTACAACTGAAGAAGAGATAAGCGCCATATGTCGTATTTCATGCCATTATCGTTAGCAAACACGCCATATGGCGGGATTCAAGTAGTTATGCACAATCAAAGATACATTTTTTATAAAGAGTTTCGCTGCACACTCAATGTCGCACAGTCAGTGAACGGTATCGGCAGGAAGCTGCCCAAAATTATTCGGATGCTTGGCTCAAGTTCAGAACAATGAAAATATCAACGACAAAAATTCTCGTCACTGCGCTCATAGGACTTGCAGTGGTAATCCTCGGATTCACCTTGCTCTTGCGTCAGGCCGAGCCCATCAAATCATTCGACTGTCTCAGTTTTTTGACTAGCCTTGCGGCCTTCCTTTACGCGATTTATCAAGTAGTTCAGGAATCTGCAGCAAAAGAAACACAGCGCAAGATCCTTTCTAGCATTCTTGACAGTGTAAATGCCAGCATAGCAAGAATGCACCAATTCAGTCTTCACCAAGATCCGTCAGCCAACCTAAGCGAGTTGCTAATTGGTATACTTGAGCAGGAGCAGGTTCATATTGCCGGGATATTGAGGTCTCATCACACAATTTCCACACAACTTTTGGAATCTCCTGCAGCAATCTCTTCGAAAATGGAGACTGAGTTGATTGATGGTCAAGACAAGGTACGCACAACGCTTAAAAGTATCACAAATGAAGCAAGAGACTTCATTTTTATCGTCGGAGGACGATCTAGAGATAGAGATTATTTGGAATGCCTACTTGCACGTCTTCGGCGCGGGGACCTCGAGCACTTTCGACTCGTCACAGGTGACCATATACGTAAACCCCTCTTCGATCATTTGCGGGCTCTCGAGGAAATCCGAAAAGCAGACGAGAATTTTCGCTGTACCATCGGCTATCTAAAAGAAGATAAGTACGGATCATTCACGGTCACACGAGATTGTGTGTTCTTGGCATTACCGAGTTCTACTGAAACGCAATTAACAACAGGAGTACTAATCCGCAACCCTAAGGTTGCAAGTGATTTACGAGCACACGTTGTTGCGCTTGCTTCTGGCCAACATGAAGAAAAGAATCTGGCTTTCTTTCAGTCAATTTGTAAGGATTATTCACCAAATGGTACTCGCCCAAGTTGAACCTATTTTCTTTGTGACTTTTGTTATAGAACTTTGCCCGCGCGTAACAGCAGTAGCAAGGACGCTTCCAGAAGAACAGCGTCGGGACAAGCACGTTATTGGAAATGAATAATATGAAACAAAGTGTAATTAATAGTAGTGTTCGCTCAATGCCGCTTGCCACAGAAAAATTGTTTATTAATAGTGTCAAGCGGGACTGCGTTGCTACTGCGGTCGTTAAGCGACATGCGTTACTAGGCAGGACATCGTCACTGCTAAACAACTAATCAGGAGGATATAATGGATTCATTGAACGAAGCGCTTCACGACATCGCCCATCTATGGGGAGATTGGCGTCGAAAACCTGGAGAACCTTTGTCTCTCGCCAAGGTTGCTGGAGTTGTCGCCGCTTTATACGCCTATCAACGAATTACTCCCAACACAAGCTGGGACAAACTCGCACTTGGAGTGGCGGCAATCGGTGCGACGGTGGGAGCGACAGTTCCCTCTCATGATGAGGTGGAAGAGCTACGCTCAAAATTCAGCATTAATCTTGTGCGGTCTCTTGTCAAGAAACCCGATACAGATGAAGCCCTTCGTTGGTTCGAAGGACTCTCCCGAATCGACGAAGTTGCGCTCGCGGAAGTCTTTCGCAACGACGCAATGGACGACGTGGCGGCAGTCATTTCCAATAAGGATAATCGGGATAAGATCGAAAGGGCATTCCAGACAATCCGTGCCGCGGCTGGAAATGATTCATCCCCAACCAATGTTACTAACCAGACACAATTGAAAACGATTGACAAAGAGGCAACCCTTGTATCGAAGGGTCTCGGAAGCCTTGCGGCAGGATTGCTCTTTGGTGCTGGAGGTGTCCGTTGCGCTGTCAAGACGCCATTCTTTGAAATCCAGACTCCCCAAGGCAAGGTCAAGATTCCCACGGCGGTTATCAAATTGGTCAGTATACGAGACTACCATCGCCACTTTCGCACAAGCAGCTCAGGCCTCGACGCCCGTGTTATAACCGTGGATGGTTCGGAATACAGCGGTCGTCTGCTGACCACTCGCATTCAAGTAGAGCCAACTGGCGCTATTCAATTTGAAGCTAAGACTGTCGACTGTTCCACTTTGAGTGCAATAAGTGCCCTAAGTCCAGTTTTCAAGTGACTTGAAAACAAGCAATTGTATACTTTCCGTATTACTCTAGTTATGAGAGACGCACGTCGGATAACATGCGCAAAAAAGATCCACGATTATTATACATCATACTACTCGCTTCATCCTGCTTCGCCGCTCCCGTTGAGCTTCGCGCATTTATGGCGTCGAAGCACCGCGACTTTTTCTTGCAGGACGTTATATGCTATTTTGCTTACATAGACCAAATGAATAAGGAGAATTCGAATGCCTCAAGAAATAGCTCATAGAGAGATCGGTTCTGTTATTGCCGACGAATCGTCTCCATCTTTTGATACGTTCAGGTTCAAAGCCAATGCTAACGAGTATGTTTATCCCGGAACTCTCGTTGGCACTTCTGTCGATGACAATAAATTCTTGATTGGGCGAGTATCTGGATCGCTTGAAGTGAATCCACACGAAAGCGCTGGAAGAGCGAAAGTGAGAGAGGCGATGGGAATTAGAGCCGATTATCCTCAGGAAGAGCTATCGACCAACATTTACAGAGTCTATGAGGCAGATATTATTGAAGAAGGTATCGTACAGGGTGAGAACCGGTTAGAGATAACTGAACCATCCGACATGGCTAAGGCCGGAAGTCGAGTTTTTATTCCATCTGAAATTGTTGTTGCAAAAGCGATGGGGTTTGAACGAGATATTGCGCTATCACTTTGCCTAGGTCGCACGAGAATCACTACTGAGGATATTTTGCAAACAGATGGAGAAGTAATCAATAATGTGCTTCTTAAGCCGCAGGTGATACAACGACATCTTTTTATTGGAGGAACAACGGGTAGTGGTAAGTCATATGCGACTGGGATTTTGCTTGAGGAAATAAGTAAGTTTGGAATTCCGATCGTTATTCTTGACTCCCAGAATGAATATATCGGTGTGGCACGAGATTTAGGTGGTAGAGTTCTACTTCCCGGAACTGATTACACAATCCAAATATCTTCCTTGACAGAAGTTGAGATGATTGATCTTGTTCCGACAGTGCGAGGAACACAGATGGAAGAACTCATGGTTTTCACTTTTCTTCGGCTCAAGAGCGGAGGGACATCGTTCAACCTGAATGATCTACTAACTGGGATGGAAAACGATGGTCCGAATTTGCAAATGCAAGCACGAACCATCAACCCTGCTATCAGTCGAGTTCGTCACTACATCGGAAGACATAGCTTTATTGGTGGGCAAACCAATTGGGCACAACTTCTACAGCAAAACCCCGTCATAAATATCGATTGTAGCAATCTTGATCAAGTTCAGTTGCAGTTAATAGTTGGCGCTACTCTACGAGAACTGACACGCCGTAGAATCACAAAAGAAGTCCCGCCTTATGTGGTAGTACTCGATGAGGCTCATTTGCTAGTTCCCGAAGGAGAGGACAGCCCTTGCAAGCAAGTTATCAGAGAAAATGTTCGCATCGGACGCCACTATGGAATCTGTATGATTCTCATTACTCAGAGTCCAGTTGATATTGATAAGAAAACTATCCGACAATGCAACACAAGATTCATTTTTGCCCTTGAACCCGATCAGTTAGATTCTATCCGTGGTGTCAAAGCCGATGCAACTGAGGATATGCTCGCTCGTTTGCCGAAGATGCCGAGAGGAACTTGTATTCTATCGGGCACTTATGAAACAATAAAGCACGCTATCCCAATCATGATTCGTTCTGATAGAAGAACTCGCCCTGGTGGTGTCACCCCCAACATCTTTGAAGAGGTTCGCACTCGATGGACACAGAGAAGCCAATAGATCATAATAGCCAACCACTGTCCTTCGAGGAAACGCGCTCACGTCTTGAAGCTGAGACGAGACTCGATCCTGCGACACGCACTGCGGAGTATCTTCTTGCCGCCAGTCTACTTGACGAAGAGAAAAGCGTCTTAGAAGAAGCCAAAGCAAGGCTTCTCCGAGAGAATCCTCGTGATCTCTTCCTCGCATTTCTCAAGGATTGCGTACATGACCTGAAGAATGCTGAAAAACCTCAGCAGTATAGGTTTGCGAAACAACTAAACGATGTTGCTGTAATGGGTCTCGGGATCTGGCAAGAAGATTTAGGCATTACGTCCTCTGGGAGTGAATCGCTTAGAATTACCGGAGAACCAAATTGGACAGCAATCGAGCACCATGTTAAACAAACAGTATTTGGGGAGTATTTCTTCGAACATATATCCATACCCACCGACACAATTCTGTGGGGAAACGAATTCCCCCTCCGAATGAGTGCTTGCGATGCAAGTCAACGGAGATTCAAACTTAAGGTACCCTTTAACAAGACTTGGGCTACACCTGTAGTCATCAATAATTCCGGGGGCACAATCAAGGAACGCCAAGGATTGACTCCGAAGTGGAAACACATAGCGGTTCCTAAGGACACCCGTGAGTATGAAGATTGGGTAATTCTTGGACCCGACGACTACGCAGAGATGGACGAAGGCGACTATGAGTGGGCAGTCAAATCTTCGATGGATGTTGGACAGTTTTTCCTTGAGGAAACATTCATCTTCAAACATGGTGGAATGAGCTTAAAGCCTGATGTCCACTTTAGAGACGGACGCATTTTCCCGCAGGACCATCTTATGAACTGCAAGCTAGAGAATCGCCACGGGAAGTTGACACGGGAGGCAATCTATCGAATGGTTACAACTTGCCGCACAGCCAACGAACTCAAGACGTATTACTGCGGCGTGGCGAAACAAGTTGAGCTCAAAGTTTATAGCACGGTCATTAATTGGTATATCAGGAAGGTGCTTAACAAACCCAATTGGAGCCCGACCGGACATGTCATTACAGATTCTGAAATAATGCGAAACATACTTTACCATACAGATTTTCAAGCTGATTCGTTCGATCATCTTTACATCACCTGCGGAATTCTTCGTCGCTTTGAAACAGCATCAAACTTGAACAGGCGCACTCGCAAACAAGTACAGAATGATCTTGATAGCTTATCGAGGGTTTACCATAGCAGAGATATTACGGCAAGGGATATTGTCGAAAGTGCCCTAAAGCTTGGTGTAGTAATGTTCTTCTGTGGGCATACACGGAACGATGAGCTTTACATTCCCCGTTATGAGTTTGCTGTATCGTTGCCAAATTCATTTGACGGGCTGCGGAATTCGATTTACAAGGTGCTCTCTGCGCTACGACTCGCCTCCTTTGATGTCGACGAAGACCATCTGTGGGGACTTGAGGACCCGATTCAAACACTGGTACCTACTCCAATACTTGTTGCCCACGATATCAGCAAGAAAATGGGAGAGGAATTGGCTTCCAACTTTGCCCAACGTGCAACGGCTGAATTTATAAAACGGCTAAGAGAGAAAAAGGGGAACCTACGTTGATCAGACAGTCATTCACATACCCTTCGACTCGGTACACGGGAAGCAAACGACGACTTCTCGATTGGATTTGGCAACACGTTAAAGATCTTAAATTCAACTCTGTATTGGATGTTTTTGGCGGAACGGCAAGCGTTAGCCTGCTTTTCAAACTACAAGGCAAAAGGGTCTACTACAATGATCTCTTAACATTCAATCAGATAATTGGCAGGGCGGTCGTCGAGAATGATTCCGTGATCGTTACTGACGATGACGTTCAATGTGTTCTCAATGGCTCTACCGACGACCATCCCAACTTCATCCAGAAGCACTATCAAGGTATCTTTTTCTTGGATCACGAGAATGCGTGGCTTGACAAAGTGATTAACAATATCAGAGGGGTAAGAAATCCATACAAACGCTCTATACTTTTAGCCAGTCTTTTCCAAGCTTGTCTTGCAAAGCGTCCGTTCAATCTTTTCCATCGAGCGAATCTCTACCTGCGTACGTCCAGAGTTAAGCGGACTTTTGGAAATAAGACAACGTGGGAACGTCCTTTCCCAGAACTTCTTAAGCGATACGTCGCTGAGTATAACAAAGCAATTTTCTCGAATAGAAAGAAGAATCGTGTTGTCGGGGGCTTCGATGCTCTATCTGTTCCGAATGGCGTTGATCTTGTTTATTGCGATCCACCTTACTTCGCATCTGATTCCTCACAAGGGATAGACTACTTGTCATTCTATCACTTCCTTGAAGGTCTTGCAAACTATTCCAAATGGGAAAAGAACATCCTTCAGAATGGTTCGTCGTATCCCAGGTATTCTGGAAGTGACGATATCAAGCGTTTTTGCAAGAAAGCTAACCTCAGTTCCACCTTTCAGAATTTGATCGAGCGTTTTCAAGATAATATTGTTGTGATGTCTTATCAGAGTGGCGGTACACCGACGAAATCCGAAATTATTGATATGTTTCGCTCTGTTGGCAAAAAGGTAAAGGTGTATGAAAAACCTCACCGTTACGTTCTAAGTTCAAAGCAAAAACGTGAACTGCTTTTTATCGCTGAGTGAAAAATGCTGGCAAGCAAAACTGCATATAACACAGTGTTCTGCCTCTAATGGAATTGGACTTTTTTCAAGTTAAATTAAGAGAAAAAGATATCCTATAAAGAGTCAAGAGAGAAGTTGACGATGTAATACACAGAGTTATCCACAATCAATTGACAAAAAGTTCTTTGACAAATTAGTTAGGCACAAACACCAGGGCTGGGTTATACGGTTCGCCAGATTTCAGCATCGCTAACATGATCTGAAGGAGCTTTTTTGCAACGCAGATGAGAGCTTGCTTTTCGGTTTTTCCCTGCGATAGTTTCCGATGGTACAACGTTTGGAGTTCCTTGTTGTGCTTGAGGGAAGCAA
>Ga0078972_1005927_pt1 | contig 18340 bp, 21 predicted proteins | sample YelNatPaOPGAMG01_FD_67568 | JGI IMG/M metagenome (GOLD analysis project Ga0078972, IMG submission 67568) | Hot spring thermophilic microbial communities from Obsidian Pool, Yellowstone National Park, USA - OP-RAMG-01 (SPADES assembly) (version 2) | ecosystem: Environmental > Aquatic > Thermal... | reverse complement strand
CGAAATAATAAGCGTTTTGCATTCAATCGGAGGAGACCGTAACGTAAGACTCGCAGAAATAACCGGCGGCGAACCCCTGCTTCAGGAAAAGGTGTTCGATCTGTTTGGCGAACTTATTAAATTAAATTATATTGTTCTATTGGAAACGAACGGAACGATAAGTTTAAAAAAAGTGCCTAAAAAAGTTATTAAAATTATCGATGTTAAATGCCCTTCCAGCGGTTTTTCGAATGAATTTAATTACGAAAATTTAAAATATATAAGCATGTCCGATGAGGTTAAGTTTGTTTTAGGAACCGGCGAAGATTACGATTTCGCAAAAAATTTTTTAAAAATAAACAAAATTAACACCGATAAAGTGATATTTTCTGCGATTGAAGGCTCCTCTATGCCTTCCAAAAAACTGGCTGAAAAAATTTTAAATGACGGTTTAAACGTAAGGCTGGGCATACAGTTGCATAAGATTTTGCGGCTGAAATAAAACGGTTGAAACGGTTGAACATAAAAATATTAAGGCGTCATTTTCCCGCCTTTACCGGACAATGTCATTATATTGTTAAAAACAAAAATACAAATTCCTATAAATTCCATAGAAGCAAATAAACCGAGAATTAAAACCGCATAAAATCCCGATGCGGCATCTTTTAAAATAATCCAGGTTAAAGCCATTCCGATTAAGCCGATATTAGTCAGATAAAATTGAACGGTTATAAGAAACTCGCTGTATAGATTAAATCCGCTGAATCTGGGCAGCACATGGTAACCGACCGAATAAATCATCATGGCGATAAATCCCAGCAAAAGAAAATGTACATGAGCTAAAAGCAGGTATCCTGCAGACTGCGGATACAGCGCCATAGCCAAACCTAAACCGGTTCCTAATACAAGGTAAAGCAGGGAAGCTACCGTAAAGTATCTTATTATAGGACTCATAATTAAAAATATTCTATCAAATAAATTTATATTTTTTTATGACTAATGTCACATTTTTATGTTTTTAAATTTTTGTAATATCTGCAGTAATTTTTTAAAAAACAGACGGAGCATTTCGGGTTTCTTGCGGTGCAGAAGGTGCGTCCGTGATGTATCAGCCACCTGTGCATTTTCATCCACAGATCCGAAGGTATTATTTTGGTAAGGTCGCTCTCGGTTTTTTCCGGCGTATCGGAATCTGCCAGTCCTATACGGTTAGCGACGCGAAAAACATGGGTGTCTACCGGAAAACGGGCTTCGTTAAAATATGTGCCCAATATAACGTTTGCCGATTTTCTTCCTACGCCTGGAAGCGATACGAGGGCATCGAAGTTTTCCGGAACCGTATCGTCATATTTTTCTGCAAGTATTTTTGAAGCTTCTATGAGATTTTTAGCTTTATTGTGAAACATTCCGCAGGTTTTAATCTCTTCTTCGAAATCTTTAAGGTTTTTTTTTGCAAGGTCGGAAGGCTTGATGTAGCGCTTGAACAGTTCCCCGGTTATTATATTAACTCTTTTATCGGTGCACTGTGCGGAAAGGACGACGGCGATTAAAAGCTGAAAAGCATTACCGAAGTTTAAAAACGGTTTTAAATCGCCGTAATTTTTTTCCAGAAGACTTATAATTGAATCAAGATCTTTATTTTTCAATATTTTTCAATAATTTTATAATATTTCAAAAACATTAAAAAAATACGCAATTTCAAACTTTGCGGATTCTATAGAATCCGAACCGTGCACCACGTTTCTTTCAATGCTTTCGGCGAACATTTTTCTGATAGTGCCTTCTTTAGCGTCTTTAGGATTTGTTGCACCCATTATATCCCTGTTTTTTAATATAGCATTTTCGCAGGATAACACCAAAGGAATAATCGGACCTTCCGTCATAAAAGCGACTAAGCTGTTAAAAAAAGGTCTTTCTTTATGTATATAATAAAAACCTTCAGCCTGTTTTTTAGTAAGATGAACTTTCTTTAAGGCTTTAATTTCAAAGCCGTTTTCTTCGAATATAGAAATAATTTTTCCGGAAAGCCCTTTTTTAACCCCATCCGGTTTAATTATGGAAAGAGTCTGCTCAGTCATTTAATATACTCCTTTATATTATTATATTATTTGCGATTTATTTTTTAATTTCTTTTCCTAATCTGAATCCTATTTCGAGAGCTTTCTTGTTGTACTCTTCGAATCCCTTGGGGACTCTTTTCATTAAAGCTTTTTCAATGGAATCATGGGATACCGCTCCCGATATTTCGACCAGTATGCCGAGAGCAATAATATTTAAGCCTAAAAGTTTGCCAAGTTCCTCTCTTGCCGATTTTACCATATCTAACATATACAGCTTGCCTTTTGCTTTTGACAAGTCGGTAACGAGTTCTTTATCGGCTATAACTATGCCATCGTCTTTAACGTCGTTGATATATTTGTTAAAAGATTCCTGAGTCAAAGAAACCATATAATCAACTTTGGTAGCTTTTGGATATTCTATAGGGTCGTCCGATATGATTACTTCGGATTTGCTTGAACCCCCTCTTGCTTCCGGTCCGTAAGACTGAGTTTGAACGGCGTTTTTATTTTCATAAATCGCAGCGGCATCCGCCAGTATGATTCCTGCCAATATTAATCCCTGACCTCCGGAACCCGAAAACCTGAATTCAATTCTGTCGCTCATATTTTAGTCGCCCTCTTAATATTAAATTATTTTGTTTTTATCGATTCCAATTTTTTATAATATTCCGAGCTAAATTCCGGTTTATCGTTATTTTCAAACAAAATCCCGGTTTTAAATCTTCCTGTAAGTTCCTCGGCAGACATATTTTCGGCAGAACGTGCGGCTATGGCTTTTTCTTTCTGATATTTAACCATATCGACGGGAGATTTCATTTTATTTCTCCTTCCGTATGAAATATGGCAGTTAGTTATAACGTCCAGCACTGAAAAACCTGTGTGGTTCAGCGCGCTTACCATAAATTTTTCTAACTGAACCGCATGATATGAGGTCGAACGGCCGACCCATGTAGCGCCGGCAGCCTGCGCAAGATTGCAAACATCGAAAGGAAATTCTATATTGCCGAAAGGCGTTGTTGTGGAATAGCTGTCTAAAGGCTGAGTGGGCGAATACTGTCCGCCCGTCATTCCGTAAGTGTAATTGTTAAAAACGATTAAAGTCATATCTATATTTCTTCTCGCGGCATGAATAAAGTGGTTTCCGCCAATCGCCAGCGCATCGCCGTCGCCGGAAATTGTAATGACTTTAAGCTTAGGCTTATACATCTTTATTCCTATTGCAAAAGTCAATGCTCTGCCATGTGTAGTATGGATAGTATTAAAATCGACGTAACCCGGAAGTCTCGAAGCGCATCCGATGCCTGAAGTAATAACAACTTCATCTTTGGAATATCCGCATTTGTGTATCGCCCTTAACAGCGCCTTAAGGATAATTCCGTCTCCGCATCCCGGGCACCAGATATGCGGAAGCGTATTTTTCCGCAGATAATAATCGTAATCGAATTTTGTTTTTATCATTTTAAAATCTCCCGACAATGTTAAAAATAATTAATTAAAGTTCTGATATTTCTTTAATCTTGGCATAAATCTGATCCGGCGTAATGGGTTCTCCGTTAACGATATTTAATCCATAAACTTTGCTTCCGCAGGCATTTCTTTGAACTTCTAAAATTACCTGTCCCATATTCATCTCGGGAACCAGAATATTTTTTATTTTCTTTGAAAGGTTTGAGATTTGTTCTTCAGGGAAAGGCCAGATTGTAATAGGTCTAAACATTCCGGCTTTGATGCCGGCGGCTCTTGCCATCATTACTGCTTGCCTTGCCGACCTTGAAGTCGAGCCGTAGGCTACGATAAGTATATCGGCGTCTTCCACCTTAAACTCTTCGAATTTTTCGATATCCTTTATATTTTTATATATTTTATCTATGAGCCAGTTTTCCGCATTTTGTATTACTTCGGTTTTTTGGGAAGGGAACCCAGTATCTCCGTGGATAAGTCCGGTAACGTGATAACGGTATCCTTCTCCCATAGGAGCAAGCGGCGTTACCTTGCCTGAAGTGAAGTTATAAGGGGTGTATTTTTCCGGCGACACATCAGGAAGTTTGACATCTATTACCTCAACTTCGCTTTTATCGGGAATAACAACCTTTTCTCTCATATGCCCTATTATCTCGTCGGTTAAAATCATTACGGGCGTTCTGTATTTTACGGCAAGATTAAACGCCCTTATTGTTTCATAAAGGGATTCGTTAACTCCCGACGGTGTAATGGCTATAATGGCATGGTCGCCGTGAGTTCCCCACCTTGCCTGCATAATGTCGCTTTGAGCGGGCAGCGTAGGCAGTCCGGTAGATGGACCGCCCCTCATAACGTTAATAATTACGCAAGGTATCTCGCACATGGAAGCATAACCGATATGTTCCTGTTTAAGAGATATTCCGGGTCCCGACGAAGCGGTAATTGCCTTTGCTCCGCCAAGAGCGGCTCCGAGAACGGCGCCGAGGGCGGCAATTTCGTCTTCCATCTGCAGGAATACTTTTCCGATTTTAGGAAGTTTATTCGACAAAATTTCTGCAACTTCCGAAGAAGGAGTTATAGGGTAACCCGCAAAAAAATCGCACCCTGCTATAAGAGCTCCTTCGGCAATAGCTTCGTTACCCTGCATTAATTTTATATTTTTACTCATAATTTTCTTGTTCCTCCGTTATTATCCGTTTTATTCTACGCTAATCGAAAAATCGGGGCATAAATATTCGCAAATATTGCATTTTGTGCATTTCGATATATCTATGACCTCGGCTACCTCTTTATTCATTACAAGAACGCCTTCCGGGCAGAATGCGACGCATATTTCGCATCCTTTGCAGTAATTAACGATAATATCTATTTTGACGTCCTCCTTTTTGCCTTTTCCCGAAACTTCTTTTATGGTAAGATTATTTTTAGTTTTAATTTCGGTTTCTATGCCTTCGCATACAACATAGTTAGCAGGACTTAAGGTCGCAGTCGAATTATCCGCGCTATTTGATTTCTTGTTTTCCTTTTCAGGCACGTTAGCCTCCTACTAAAATATTAATATTAATTTATAAATTTAAAGCCTTTTTGGCAGTTTCCGCGATAACCGAAGGATTATCGGCTATGCGGATTCCGTTTTTTTCCATTGTTTTAAGTTTTTCCGATGCGGTTCCTTTTCCACCGGATATTATTGCTCCGGCATGCCCCATTCTTTTTCCGGCAGGCGCGGTTTTACCGGCTATAAATCCTATTACAGGTTTTTTCATATTGTTCTTAATAAATTCGGAAGCTTCTTCTTCCGCTGTTCCGCCTATTTCTCCTATCATAACTACGGCTTTAGTTTCAGGGTCTTCCTCAAACCTTTTTAGAAAAGTTATAAAAGGAGAACCTATTATAGGGTCGCCGCCTATGCCTATGCAGGTAGTTTCACCGAGTCCGGCTTTGGTCAGCTGATTAACCGCTTCATAAGTCAACGTGCCGCTTCTCGATAAGACCCCAACGCTGCCTTTTTTATGAATAAAACCGGGCATTATTCCTATTTTACACTCGTCGGCAGTGATAATTCCGGGACAGTTAGGACCTATCATAATAGATTTTGAGCAATTAAGCGCCGCTTTAACGTTAAGCATATCGATAACCGGTATCCCTTCCGTGATGCATACTATTAGAGGAATTTCGGCTTCGACCGCTTCTATAATGCCTGCCGCCGCAAAACCTGCCGGAATAAATATCATTGTTGCGTCTATCCTGTATTCTTTTTTTGCCTCTTTAATGGTATTGTAAACAGGAACGGAGCCGTTAAATAACGTTTTGCCTTTAAAGGGCGTTACCCCTGCTATAATTTTTGTTCCGTATTCAAGGCATTTTTGCGCGTGAAAAGACCCTTCTTTTCCGGTTATTCCCTGAACGAGAACATTTGTGTTTTTATTTACGAGAATGCTCATAAAAATAATCCTTTAATAAATTAAATAATTAAATTAGCCGTTAACTATTTTTGAAATCTTCTGTGCTCCATCCGCAAGGCTGTTTGCAGAAACAAAATTCATTCCCGAGTTTTCGATGATTTTAGCGGCAATATCCGCGTTCGTGCCTTCTAACCTTACCACTACAGGCAGTTTTAGTCCTATATTTTTAGCCGCCGACACCACGCCTTCGGCAACCATATCGCATTTGACTATTCCGCCGAAAATATTAATAAATATTCCTTTTACGTTTTTGTCCGACAAAAGAATGTTGAAAGCGGTTTCTACTCTTTTGCTGTCGGCAGTTCCTCCTACGTCTAAAAAGTTTGCCGGAGTTGCGCCGAACTCTTTAATAGTATCCATTGTAGCCATTGCAAGACCTGCTCCGTTTACCATGCATCCGACGTTACCGTCTAATTTTATATAATTCAAACCTACGCTTTTAGCTTTTACTTCAAGCGGCTCTTCCTCGTTTTCATCGACTAAATCTTTGAAAGCGGGATGCCTGAAGTCCGCGTTATCGTCTAAAATTATTTTTGCGTCAAGAGGTATGAATTCACCCGAACCGGTAAGTATTAAAGGATTGATTTCCAGCATCGACATATCTTCGCTTATAAAAGAAGCGTATAAAAGATTGATAAGTTTGGATAATCCGGCGAACAGATTTTTATCTATTCCTAAGAATAAACATATTTCCAGGATATGGTAAGATTTTAAGCCGTATAAAGGATTAACGGATACCGTCAAAATCTTTTCGGGGTTATTTTTGGAAACCTCTTCAATTTCCATTCCGCCCTCGGCACTGGCAACCAAAGCGATTCCGGCATTTTTTCTGTCTATTGTAAGGGATAAATAAAATTCCTTTATGATTTCGGCGCCTTCTTCAACCAAAACCTTTCTAACCAATTTGCCTTCTTTACCGGTCTGTGCCGTGACCAAATTCATGCCGAGCATTTTTTCGGCTATAGACTGAGCTTCATCCGCCGATTTGGCAATTTTAACCCCTCCGCCTTTTCCCCTGCCGCCGGCATGAACCTGAGCTTTTACGACGGCTACCGAAGAAGATAAAGTTTTATAGGCATTGTAAACTTCTTCAGGTTTATGGCATAAGACTGACCGCAGGATTTTTATTCCGTGTTTGCTTAAAATTTCTTTAGCCTGATATTCATGAATATCCATAATAGTTCCCGATTATTTAATTAAACCGCAATAATATTATTATAATTATATTTGTTTTCATATTTTTTCCTGCCTTCTTCGTAAAGGTCGCCGCCGTAAATGTCGTTAATCACAATAGCCGGAAAGTTTTCGACAGTGAGGCGCCTTACGGCTTCGGAAAGAAGGTCGTCATATGCTATTACTTTGCTTGATTTGATCGTTTTTGATATTAACGCTCCGGCTCCGCCGATAGCGCCAAAATAAACGGATTTGTATTTTTTAATTGCATCTTTTACCTCGGCAGACCTTTTGCCTTTTCCGATCATACCCTTTAAGCCGTATTTCATAAGCGTAGGAGCATACTTATCCATTCTATAGCTGGTTGTCGGTCCTGCCGAACCTATTACCTCTCCTGGTTTTTCTGGAGTCGGTCCTACATAGTAAATAATCTGACCTTGAAGATCGAAAGGCAGAGGTTTATTATCCTCTATCAGTTTAACTAATCTGAAATGCGCCTGATCTCTTGCCGTATAGATTGTTCCGCTGATTAAAACTTCATCCCCGGTTTTCAGGCTCAATATAGTTTCGTCGGAAAGAGGAGCGGCTATTTTTATTGCACCCATAATTTATAAATTTTTTTTTGTTAAACTAAATAACTAAATAATGACTTCTGCATGCCTGTGCGAATGGCATTCTATATTAACAGCTACCGGAAAACTTGCAATGTGGCAAGGTTCTTTGATTATGTGAATGCCGAGAGCAGTGCATATTCCGCCGAAACCCATAGGACCGGTGCCGATATTATTTACTTTTTCAAAGATAATGCTTTCCATTTCGGCTAATTCGGGGTCGTCGTTCTTTGCACCCAATTTTCTAAAAAGAGCTTTTTTTGCAATGATGGCAGACCTTTCAAAATTGCCTCCTATGCCGACCCCGACTATATTAGGGGGGCAAGGGTTTGGTCCGGCTTCCCGCATTGTTTCTACTACGAAATCTATTACCCCGTCTTTTCCGTCGGAAGGACGGAGCATTTTTAATCTGCTCATATTTTCGCTTCCGCCGCCTTTTGCCGCATACATTATTTTGATTTTATCTCCGTCGTTAATATCGTAATGTATTATAGCGGGAGTGTTGTCGCCTATATTTTTTCTTGAAAGCGGATCGCAGGTCGATTTTCTTAAAAAACCTTCGGCATAACCTGCCCTTGTTCCGTCGTTTATAGCATCGGTTAAATTTTTTCCGCCGACTGCGACGTCTTTTCCGACTTCAACGAAGAATACCGCAAGTCCGGTATCCTGACATAGAGGCTTTAACTCGGTTTTTGCAATGTCCGCATTTAACAGTATTTGATTTAAAACCGTTTTTCCGGACTCGGAAATTTCTTTTTCGGAAGCCTGTTTGAGACTTTTATAAGTGTCTTCAGGCAAGTTAACGCTTGAATTAATTATTAAATTTTTAACGGTGTTTGAAATTTCTTCTGATGCTATAACCCTCATCTGCAATGTTTTCCGTGTTAAGTTTTTACGTTATAGATATTTTACACATTTATAAAATAAATTCAAGTAAAAAATAAACCGTGATTATAAATTTTTATGGATGCAAAAGCCTTCCGACGCACTGCATGCGGCTAATTCCGGTTGAATTACCGCATGGTCTATATTAAATTTTTCCGCGAGGACTTCCTGAATATTATTTATAATACAGCATATATCTGATGACTTGACGGCGGTTTCTTCTACGAGAATATGTGCGCTCAGAAGTCTAAAAGATTTTGACATGCTCCATATATGAAGGTCGTGCACGTTTTTTACGCCGGGCGTTTTGAGTATTTCATCCTTTACTTTGGTAAAATCTATTTCTTTAGGAACGCCTTCCAGCAGTATATTTATGGTTTCGTTTATTACGGAGAAAGCCCCTAAGGCGATAAGGGGCGATATTATTAAACCGATAAGAGGGTCTATATAATTAATTCCCGTGAAATATATGACGGCGCCTCCCGCAATAATAGAAATAGAAACTAAAGAGTCGCCGAGAATATGGAAAAAAGAGCTTTTAAGATTTAAATTATGTTCGATGCCTTTGTGTATTTTTATTCCTATTACCGTGTTTATAAAAAGGCTTATAAGCGGGAAGAAAATCATAATAGCAGAATTAATTTTTTCCGGATGCACAAGCCTCAGATAGCTTTCGTAAATCAATATTAAAGACAATATCAGGAGCAAGAGCGAATTTAAAAGCGCAGCGAGTATTCCAATCCTGTGGTAACCGTAAGTATTTTTTTCCGAAGGGCTTTTTCTAACCTGAACTTGAGCAAACCACGCCAAAAGAAGAGAGGACGCATCGACCAAAACATGCCCCGATTCGGAATACAGCGCCATGCTTTTTGATATTACGGCTCCGCTAAATTCAATAAGAAGTATAATTAAGGTTAGAAGGAAAGCGAATTTTAAGCTTTTTTCGGTTTTAAAAGATTCGCCGTTTAAATTTAACGTGCGTTTGTGTGTATGCGAATGATGTTCCATAATAAAATTATAGCATACCGCGTTATATTTTTTAAATCAAATTAATTGCCCCTAATCCCGATATAGAAAAATTATTTTAAGAAATTTCAATATGCCGTCATTGTGAATGAGATTGCTTCGTCGCTAACGCTCCTCGCAATGACAGGACGTTGTCATTGCGAGCTACGTTGTCATTGCGAGCGAAGCGAAGCAATCTCGCTTTAAATAATATATAAAATTCTAAATCGGGATTTCGGATTGCCTAAAAACTTAAAATTTTATAGAATGTTATAACAATGGAAAAAAAAGAAAAAGAGACGGTAGTCCTTACAAGTTTGTCCCATTTTTTTTGCCATGTAGCTATACTGACCTATCCGGCAATTTTAATACTTATAAAAGATAAATTTCATGTCGATTACGAAACGCTTGGAACTGTTGCGGGCATTTATCTTTTTTTGTTTGGCGCAGGCTCTCTCCCCGTGGGTTTTATCGCCGATAAAATCAAAAAGAAACATATTTTACGGATTTATCTTGCCGGGATGGCGTTTTTTTCTTTCACCGCGGCGGTTTCGGCTAATTTTTACTTTTTTTCCCTGTCCGTAATTTTTATGGGGCTTATCGGAAGCATTTATCATCCGGTAGGCTTAAGCATGATGTCGTTTATCGGAAGCGATAAATTAAAGGCTTTTGCGATTCACGGCATTGCGGGAACTCTCGGCGTCGCTTTAAGCGCAGGTTTTGCAGGAATATTAGGCTACTTTTTAGGATATGCTTTTCCTTATTTAATACTCGGCATCATATTCACTCTGTTGTTTATTTTATCGTATATATTTAAATTGCAAGCCGGTGGAGGAGAAATAGCCGCCGCCGCAAAGAATCAGGCAATAGAAAAGCCTGCCCCGTTAAGCGCCCTTAAAGGTTTTGTAAAAGAATTTTTTCACTTAAATCTCATTTTGATTTTTACTGCAGAATTTTTGAACGGATTTGTTTTTCAGGGGGTATTTTCCTTTTTGCCGGCTTACGTGGGCACGGAACTGAAAAATTATATATTCTTTCATAATCAAGCCGCCGCAGCAGGCGGTTTTTTTGTTACTTTAGCTCTCATAGTAGGCGTATTTTTTCAGTATAACAGCACAGGAATTACGAAAAATTACAAATCGAACAGGGCTTTTGCTTTTTTGACGCTTGCAAGCGGAATATTTCTTTTAATATCGGGTTTTACGCATAATATTTTACTTTTTATTTCCGTTCTTGCTTTTTCGGCTTTTAATTTTTCGATAAATCCTATTTCAAATCTGATGATAAGCCAGAATGCCCATGAAAAATACAGAGCTACCGCTTACGGAGTTTTTTTCTTTTCGGGTTTCGGCATAGGTTCCATAGCTGCGCCTGTAGGCGGCATAATAGCTCAAAAGTTTGCTCTGCACTGGATATTTGTCATGTTCGGCATAGTATTGCTTGCATCTTTTGCGATATCTTCTGCGATTAAAGAAGGCAAATATAGATGAAATTGACAGCCTATGCTGATTTATATATTATATAATAAAATAAATGAGTTATTAAGAAATAACAAGGAGGCATTATGGCGTCAAAGAAAACCTCAGTCGGATTTATAGGTGCGGGCAATATGGCTTACGGGCTGATTAAAGGTATGGTCGGCGCAAACCGGACAGACATTAAAATTTATATTTACGATACTGACCCGTCAAGGACCGATTTCGTAAAAGATGCTTTAGGGGTTAATTCGCTTAACAGCATAGGAGAGATTGTCGAAAATTGTGAAATAGTATTTATCGCGGTTAAACCTTATTCCGTGGAAAGCGTTCTTGAAGTAGCATCCGGAGCGATAAACAATCTTATAAATTATAAGAACATTCCGCTGTTTATTTCCATTGCGGGCGGTGTTAAAGTCGGCTTTATGGAAGAAGTTTTAAACAGAACGCTTAAAAACAATCTTCCGTTAAAAATATTCAGAGTTATGCCAAATATAAATTCTTTAGCAGGCAAAGGTATGAGCGCAATGTGTTATAACGGCAATGTTTCCCAAAAAGATATTGAAACGGTTTCGGAAATATTAAAAATGTCATCGACGGTTTTAAATATAGACGAAAAGTATTTTGATGCCGTAACTGCTTTGAGCGGAAGCGGTCCCGCCTATATTTTCCTTATTGCCGAGGGACTGATAGAGGCCGGAGTCAAGCTCGGTCTTCCGCGGGATACTGCAAAAACCTTAACCGTCCAGACGATACTTGGTTCTGCCGAACTCCTAAACAGCCCCGAATTTTCTAAAACATCTACGAAAGACCTTAAAGATATGGTAACTTCGCCCGGCGGGACTACGGCATACGGGCTTGCAAAGCTGGAGGAAGGAAGAATTAAGCATATTTTGGATTCGGCAGTTAATGCCGCATATTTAAGGGCAAAAGGATTAGTTTAAAGAGACCGTTTAAAATTTCTTTTTGCGAAAGCGAGATTGCTTCGTCGCTAACGCTCCTCGCAATGACTGAACTATGTCATTGTGAGTATTGTATTGTCATTGCGAGCGAAGCATATCGGACCACGTGACCGATGAATCTCGCATTATGTCATTGCGAGCGAAGCATATCGGACCACGTGTCCGATGAATCTCCGCATTAGATTGCTTCGTCGCTAACGCTCCTCGCAATGACAGGACGGGGTTTTCGCTTTTAATTCCCCTTTTGTAAAAATCTTTTAACGTATTAAAAGCTTCGCCTATGTTTTCCGGTTTTCCGTAAACCGTTCCGTTGCAGCATATAACGGTATCCGAGCCTACTATCCAGTTTTCGGGATAGTCGTCCAATAGGCTTTTTGCCTTCATTAAAGCTAAATTTTGCACAAAACCGCCCACCGATATGTTTCCGTTAAATTCCTCAAAATGCGGCTCTGCCGGAAGTTTATGATTTACGGCGGTAAAATTTATTCCTGATTTTTTTAATAAAGATATCCTTCTTTCGGAAGACGATGCAAGTATAACGGGTTTTTTCAGAAACTCTTCCATATGATTACCGGTTTGATTTCGGCGGTCTGCTTCCGAATATTACTGTCCCCAGCCTTATTATAGTCGCGCCTTCTTCTACTGCGGTTTCAAAATCTCCCGACGTTCCCATAGAAAGGACGGAGAGTTCTTTTTTGTAAATGCCTTTGGTATTTATATCAAGAAGAAGTTCTTTTAACATCTTAAAATATTTTCTATTGTCGGATTCCTGCGGCGGCATACACATAAGACCCTTAAGGGTTAACCCTTTAAATTTATTCATTTCTTTGATAAAATTATGCAGAAGGTCTATGGAAATGCCGTTTTTGGTTTTTTCGCCGGCAAGGTTTACCTCAATTAATACATTAGAAGCTATATTTTTGGCAAGGGAATATTTTTCGATAACTTCGGCAAGTCCTATATCATCTACGGAATGGATTAAATCTACATTGCCTATTATATATTTAACCTTATTTTTTTGAAGATGCCCGATTATATGCCAGCATATATTTTTATTTTGTTTCAGCAGTTCAAATTTAGACAAAAATTCCTGGACGTAGTTTTCTCCGAAAACTTTTATGCCGCCGTTATATGCTTCGAGTATCTCTTCGGCGCTCCTTGTTTTAGAAGCCGCCAGCAAGGTAATATCCGATAGACTGCGACCGCGCCTCTCGGCGGCCGCCCTAATCTTATCATTTATAATTTTTATGTTATCGGATATTACAATACTATTCTCTTCCACGCTTTAAAAGTTCCATAGCTTTTTTTAAACTTATCTGCATTCTGTTAAAAGACTGCGCGAGAGAACCTATTTCGTCGTTTCTGGGATGCGCTATTTCTTCTGCGAAATGTCCTTTCGATATATCGTCCGCTAATTTCGACATTTTTGCAATAGGTTTAATTATTGCGCTTTTTATAATGAAATAAAGAAATAAGACAATTAAAACGATAAAAATTACCGCAATGATTAAAGTTTCTTTTGTAAAAATCTTCTGCGAAACCCTGAGCGGTTTTAAGGAATAAACCAGCTTTATACCGCCGAGAATGTCGCCTGACGAAGCATTTGTGTGGCACTGAAGGCAGTTTATGCCTCTCGAATTTGTTTTTGCAACAAATGGCACGCCCACCATAAGTTCATACGGCATTCCGTTTTTATAGACAGTTTTTGTTTGCGTTTTGTCGGAACTTAAGATTTTATTGTCAAATGAAGAATTCGGCTTTTCTTCTGCAAGCCCGTTCCCGAATTGCGAGTTTACGATGTTTCCCCTGATGACCTTAAAACTTTTTATCCCTCTGATTTTTTTATAAATAGAAAAAAGCTGTTTCCTATCCTTTTTTTTCTTTATAGTTCCATTAAGCATCATTGCGTTAAGGCTTGAAAGAGTAGTTTTTGCGGTAACTATAGCATCGTGTTTCGTTAAAGATATCGTGAGTTGTTTTTGAAGATTGTAAGTATTGTAAACTATTAACGCAATAGGAATAATGACTAATAAAACAAGCGGAACGATAATTTTTGTTTTAATAGATACATCTTTAATAGACTGAAAAAGACCTTCCGACATAATAACACCCCTTTAATTCATATTAATTAATTTAATATTTAATAATAATATTTTAAATTTTAAATTAAATCAAGAGCTATTTTGTCTTTGAGCTCCGCTGAACTCCGTTTTCAGGCTGTAACGTCCATGCGGCGTAATCGCATTCCGGATAATTGGAGCATCCGAAAAACTTTCTGCCCTTTTTAGTTCTTTTTTCTACAAGATATCCGCCGCATCCGGTGGGGCATGGAATCTTAGATTTATTTAGCCTAACCGGTATGGGTTTTATGTTTTTGCATTCGGGATATCCGCTGCAGGAAAGAAATTTGCCGTACCTTCCGGTTTTTATTACCATAGGCTTTCCGCATTTTTCACATACCTCGCCGGTTTCTTCATTTTCCGCATCGTCGCCGGCATCATCCCCGCTGCTTTTATCTTTAGGAAGTTCTTTGGTATTTTTGCATTCGGGATATCCGCTGCACGCGAGGAACTTCCCGAACCTGCCCATTTTTATTACCATAGGCTTTCCGCATTTTTCACAGATTATGTCAGTCGGTTCCGATGAGCCTTTTATGTTTTTAATGTTTATTTTAGCCTCTTTGAAGCTTTTCATAAATTTATCGTAAAAATCCGTAAGCAGGCTGTTTTTATCAATTAATCCGTTTTCTATATTATCTAATTTTTCTTCCATATTTGCGGTAAACTTTAAGTTTATTATATCCGAAAATCCCGCCTTTAAAACATCCGAAACGGTCATCCCCAGTTCGGTAGGTTTAAATTTTTGCACGGAGCCGCCTTTTTTTGAGGCATCCGCGGATTCCGTAGTCATAGAAACGTAATCTTTCGTTTTTATATTTGCTATTATGCTCTGATATGTGGAAGGCCTTCCTATGCCGTTTTCATCTAAAGCCTTTACTAAACTTGCCTCCGTATATCTTGGGGGAGGAGAAGTAAAATGCTGAAGCGTATCGACTTTCTTTACCGAAGCGGGGTCCCCCTTAGAAAGCAGTTCGAATATTTTTATTATAGCCGACGAAGATTTTTCGGATGCCGTTGAGCTTTGCCGAATTTCGTTTGCATCTTCGCCGCCGGAATCTTCTTTATTTCTCAGATTTTCATTAATAACTTTTTGGAATCCGTCAAATTTCAAAATGCTTTCGGTTGTTTTAAAATCGTACCGGGTTTTTTCGGTTTTTTTCGGCTCTTGGTAAAAGCCCCGGACTGTAAGACTGTACTGGTCATATATGCTTTCGCTCATAAACGAAGCAGTAAAATATGTCCATATAAGATTATAAAGCTTGTATTCGTCGGACGTAAGATAGATTTTAATTTTTTTCGGAGTCAGCAGGATGTTGGTGGGTCTTATCGCTTCATGGGCGTCCTGTATCTTTTTTCCTTCGTCTGCCGCCTTTGCTTTTTTCTTTATGTTTCCCTTTTCGGAAACATAATCGGAACCGTATGCGCCGTGTATAAATTTTTTAGCATGCACTTCCGCCTCTGAAGATACCCTCGTGGAATCCGTTCTCATATATGTGATAAGCCCTAACGGCCCGATAGGTTTACTGCTTACCCCTTCCACCGCGCCCAATTCTATTCCCTCATATAGTTTTTGGGCTACCGACATTGTTTTTTTAACGGGAAACCGTAATATTTTTGCCGCTTCCTGTTGAAGAGTACTTGTTATAAAAGGTAACGGGGCTTTTTTCGACGTCTGTTTTTTGGTTATATCGGATATTTCATAACCGCCGTCTATCTTAAGAAGATTTTCTTTTAATTCATTCGCCTCTTTTTCCGTTTTTATTGCCGGTTCTTTGCCGTTTATTTTAACGAGCTCCCCTTCTATACTTGCGGAATAATTATTATCTTTGTTTTTTATATCGAAAATAGCTTTTATCGTCCAGAATTCTTCTTTTATGAAGGCTTTTATTTCCTTTTCTCTTTCTGCGATTAAATATAGCGCTACGGATTGAACCCTTCCGGCAGAAAGCCCCATTCTGATTTTTTCCCATAAAAACGGACTGAGATTGTAGCCGACCAACCTGTCCAATATTCTTCTTGCTTTTTGGGATTCATACATAGATTTATTTAAAGCGGCAGGGTTTTCTAAGGCGCTTACAACCTTATCTTTAGTTATTTCGTGAAAAAGAACACGCTTTATTTCAGGTTTTTTACCCTTAATTTCGTCTATAATTTCTTTTATGTTCCATGCTATCGCCTCTCCTTCCCTGTCGGGGTCGGGGGCAAGATAAACCGTGTCTGCGCTTCTTGCAAGTTTTTTAATTTCTTCCACGGTTTTTTCTTTGCCTTTTATAATTTCGTACTTAGGTTCGAACCCGTTTTTGATGTCCACGCCGATAGATCTTTTCGGCAGATTTTTTATATGCCCTACGGTGGCCTTAACGATATAACCGGACCCTAAGTACTTATTTATAGTATTTGCTTTAGACGGAGATTCGACGATAACGAGGTTTTTCATAATTTTTTTATAATCCCTCCGGGGCATCTTTCTATTTCAGAGTTAATTTCAAGTATTGAAATGGCTTTCATGATTTCTTTATCATCAGCGTTAAATTTAATATTGCTTAGTTTTAATAAATTGTCAATAGCAATATTTTCTTTTTCTAAAGAATTTATTATAAACTGCTGGATTGCGTCATGTTGCCGTATATTATTCCCGCATATATTCTTGCGGGAATTGACCGGAAAAGGAAAACCGGTATCCGAACCGGAATGACTCTCAACCTCGAATATTTTTACTTTTTTGCCGGCATTTTGAAATTTTTTAATAAGAGCCGATAAAGAACTTTTTTGGGATAAATAGAATACGGCAACTTCCCGAGATAGATGGAAAGCAAGACTGTTTCTTAAAGCAAAGCCGTATTTTGAATTTTTGGAAAAAGGGTCAAATGCGGAAATATGCAATAAACCCTGCTCTATTTTATTTAAGTTTAAGGGCGTTAAATTTATCAAAGAGCTTGACGGCAGGACTATTAAAAAGAATTTTTCGGAAAACTTTCGGATAAATTCTATTTCGGCTTCGCTGTTTGTGCCTATGCAGATAAAATCAAATTTTGGATTGCCGCTGCCGTCGGAAAGATATGAATATAAACTGTTCAAAATATCCGCGGACGGTTTATAGATTTTTGCGCCTTCGAATCTCGACGACGTTAAAAAAATACCTTGCGCAGACCTTATTTTCGATTCTAAAATGCCGGCGGCATCGAATAAATCGTCCCTGCCGTATATGTGTAAAAATTGCGGCAAAGCCGGATTAAGGGATTTTCTTCCGAAATAATTTATTAACCTGCTTGTTTTTACCGGTATTATTTTAAATTTGTCCAATAAATTAATTTCACTTTCCGCCTCGGTTTTAAGCGCCTCGTAAAAATCGTTATTTTCAAAATTATTTCCGGCAAGTTCGTTTTGGTTAAAAGCCGTTTTTAAATAACCCTTAAATTTAGCTTTTAAAAAAATCCTGTAATTAAGGTATAATTTATAATCTTCAATATTCATACGGATTATAATAAGACAAAATAAAAAAAAATAAAATAATTATTTTATTTTTTTAACTAACATTGCCGAGAAGTCCCCCACTCAGGCTGATACAAAAGCGGTGCTTTTGTAAACATCAGCACTTCGGCAGGCACAAAAGCTTTGCTTTTGTAAACGCCTGCCTGCGTATGTATGTAAGATAGAGGATGATAGGCAATACCATATTTTTGTGTTGAGTTAGCTTGACACTATATTTCAGTTATGCTATACTTATATTTATGAAATATAATACAAATAAAGGCAATCATTCTATATATTGTCTTCAGTTCCATTATGTAGCCTGTATAAAATATAGAAGAAAAATTCTAACGGATAAAATATCGGAAAGACTAAAAGAGATAAATAAAAGTGTTGCCGAGCATTTCGGCATAGAAATAATAGAACAGGAAACGGACAAAGACCATGTGCATTTATTGTTTTCAAGCAAACCGCAAATAGAAATAAGCAAGTTTGTGAATAGCTTAAAATCCGTTTCGGCAAGATTATTATTTCGTGAGTTTCCTGAAATAAAGAAACAATTATGGAGCCGAAGCGAAGCGGAGACCAGCGCAGCTCACGGTCATCTATGGAGTCCGTCTTATTTTATTGCAACGACGGGTCAGGTCACATTGGATATATTAAAAAAATATGTGGA
>Ga0078972_1002790_pt1 | contig 18343 bp, 18 predicted proteins | sample YelNatPaOPGAMG01_FD_67568 | JGI IMG/M metagenome (GOLD analysis project Ga0078972, IMG submission 67568) | Hot spring thermophilic microbial communities from Obsidian Pool, Yellowstone National Park, USA - OP-RAMG-01 (SPADES assembly) (version 2) | ecosystem: Environmental > Aquatic > Thermal... | reverse complement strand
GGAAGCATGAGCAAAAGGTCGGCGGTTTGGGCGGCATTGAAAATATACAAGTGGAAGCTCCTGTTCCTCGCCCTAACCGTGTTAATCGCGCTGGTCGCAAAGAACTACATCGCCGATGCTACACCTGTTGGCGGCGGCGCGCCAAATCCGGATATTGATCCCTTATAAAAGTTTGGTGTAGTAAAAATGTCATTTTTATTTTCATTTGTTTCTTTAAATGAACCTATTTGGCACTGCATTAAAGCAGCCGAAAACTCGCTTTCGATCTCTGAAATTGCACATATATCGGGGCTTCAATCTTGGGAAGTTTCCAGAATATTGCATAGTATTAGAAGCCAAAATGTTGGCGTTAGGCTGGGCTTCGAAGTAAATCTTGATAGAGCCGGTCTATTGGAGGTTGCGACGATAAGTAGGAAAAATGTGGAAAGAGTGCCATATCTTCAAGCTCAGAGGGTTTTGAGGATTCTCGGGCATAAATTTGTTCTTTATACAGGCATCATGCCAGCTGAAGACTCCGCAATCGAGGAGTGGCTTTCAACCTTCGAGGAGTCGGCTTTGACTATTAGGGCGTTAGAGCGCATATGGTGGAAGACGAACGCGCCAGCTACAGTTTACCGTGATGGATGGGTTTATGGCGACGTAGAATCAGTAAAAGTGATCGACAAGTCTCAGCCAAGTCTCATTCAAGAGAAAAAAATGGAGCTGGATGACGAGGATGTGTTGCTGCTCTGGGCCAAGTTTAGATGGCCGTTTACCTCCCTGCGTGAAGCTGAAAGGGAAAGTGAAAAGTACTTAGGAAGAAGGGTTTCACACCAGGTACTAAGCTGGCATTTCAAAAATCATGTTCTGAAGCTGTGGGCGGGCAACAGGGTGAGACTCTATGCGGACGCTCAGCAGGTTCCATACCGTCTCCTATATTTGGAGGGGAAGGACGCTCCAGCTGTCGCGCGGGCACTCGTGCAGCTGCCTTGGTTCCACACCGCTTACATCGATATCGGGAAGGCGGTTGTATCGGGGCAGCCGCCTTGCGCGTCGATGCCGCATTTGTACAGGGTGCTCGGTGACCTGGACGTTGATGTGCTTGAGTTCGCGATGGAGGTGAGCACGGTGAAGTGGGTGCCGATCTTCGGCCTGTTGAGCCAGATAGTCAAGCGGAAGGAGGTGGTTAGCGGATGAGGTTTACGGAGCTGCTTGACCGGTTGGCTTACCCTGCGGGATCGCTGATTAAGAAGAGCTTTGAGCGGGCTGGTTTCGGGGATGTTGACGCGATAGTTGAGAGTTCGCCGAAGGAGTTCGTCGATAAGCTGATGGTGCTGTTGGATGGTGATAAGCGCGAGGCTGAGCTATTCGTTTACATGGTGGCGAAGATACTGGAGCAGGAGCACGGTATCCAGATAGATGCTGAAGAGTGGTTGGAAGCGTTCGAGCGCAACGAGGACAGCTACGTTAGAAGGTGGCTGGAGAAGCTGGACAGCCTGCTCCGCTAGCTCTCTTCACTTTCCTCGTCGCGATCAGCGAAGCTCCGCATACATTCTCGATAAGCACCTGGCCCAGCTCCACCGGCGCTTCTACCTCGAGGTTGGCGGCGGCTTTCACAACTTCCCCGATGCAGCTTTTGGGTACAGGCTTGCTTGTGATCGCTGAGACGACTGGGAAGTCGCCGCACCGCACCTTCACGACCGTCATCACGTGCCTAACCGGGTTGGTGAGCTCCTGCTTCGCGTACTCGATGCCCCTCGAGCAGCCAGCCCCCTCCACCTTCAGCTCCCCTTCAACCATCCGCGCTTTCAGGGTGCAGCTAGCTGGGCAGATGATGCAGATCAGCTCGACTTCACCCACGTGGCACCACCTCTAGAGTAAGCTTCTCGAACTCCGCCCTCTTGAACGCGCTCCTACCCAGCTCCAACCTGATCATCTCCGCCGGCCTTACAGCGATCGCGAAGCGCCGCAACCCCAACTCGGGCACTTGAACCATCACGTTGCGCTCCGGTTTTTGCACTCTCGCGTAGACGGTGACGTCGCGCTCGCCGCTGAGGTAGTGGGGGACTGCGAACCTTACGTTCCTACCCCGCTCCACGCGCTTCCAATCCACCGTCGGTAGCCCGCCGTTCTCGACGAAGAGCTTCGCGCCCTCCGCCGCCCTCTCCCCCTGCTCGGCCGCGTAGTCGACGAGGTCGTTGACCACGAGCGCGTTCCCCGCGGCGAAGACGCCGGGCACAGTGGTCTCCAGCAGCTCGTTCACAACGGGTCCTCCGGTAGCTGGGTCGATCGCAGCCCCCATCTTCTCGAGCAAGTCGACGTTCGGCCTCAGCCCCGCCGCGACGACGATCGTGTCGCAGGGGATCTCGAACTCCGTGCCGGGCAGCGGCCTCAGGTTCTCGCCCACCTTCGCCACGACGACCTTCTCGACCCTCCTCTTCCCCACGACCTTGACGACCGCGTGGCTGAGCAGGAGGGGTATGTTGAAATCCCTTAAGCACTGGACGACGTTCCTCATGAGGCCGCCCGGCCACGGCATGATCTCCACCACCGCCTTCACCCTAGCGCCTTCGAGCGCGAAGCGCCTCGCCATGATTAACCCCACGTCGCCGGAGCCCACGATCACCACCTCCCTCCCCGGCAGGACCCCGTACAGGTCCATGAGCAGCTGTGCCTCCCCTGCCGTGAAGATTCCAGCAGGCCTGTCGCCGACAACCCCGATCTCGAAGAGCGTCCTCTCCCTCGCCCCCACCGCGTAGATCACAGCCTTGCACCTTACCTTCACCACGCCCCTCGGCGCGACGACGTTGATCACCTTCTCGTCGTGCGCTTCCACATCGATCGAGTGCACGTGAGCCTTCAGCATCACCTCAGCACCCGACCTCTCCACCCTCTCGATGAGCCTGTAGGCGAACTGGGATCCCGTCAAGTCCTCTCCGAGGTAGTGGAGCCCGAAGCCGGGGTGTATGCACTGGAGCGGGATCCCCCCGAGCAGGTCTCTGTTCTCGATCAGCACCACGCTGAGACCCAGCTCGGCCGCTTTAGCGGCGGCTGCCATGCCCGCCGGCCCCCCGCCGATCACGACGGCGTCGCAGCTTTTCTCCCTCACGCAGCCCCACCCTTCAGCAGCAGCTTGACATCCCCGACCGCGTAAACTCCCTTTCCAGCCAGCACCGCGTGCAGCGGTTGGCCCGTGGATTGCGCGATCAGCAGCGCTACCCTCCACCTGCAGAAGGAGCCCTGGCAGCGGCCGAAGCCGGCCTGCACCCTGAACTTCACCCCGTCGATCGTGGGGCGGGCGCCGATCCTCCTGATCCTCTCGATCGCCTCTAGCACTTCGCCCTTCGAAACCATCTTGCAGTAGCAGACGATCTCGCCGTAATCCGGGTTGGCCCTCACCTTCTCGTCAACCTCCTTTAAGCTCCTTCCCGCCAACCTCTCAATCCCTCTCCTACGCGGGTTCCACCCTTCCCTCCTCTTCAGCTCGATACCGTATGTCTCGGAGACCAGCTTAACGACGTGGTGGGCGAGCGCCGGCGCGGCCGTGAGGCCGGGCGAGCGGATGCCGGCCACGTTGACGAAGCCCCACGGGTCCCCGTAGGCTTTCACAAGCCACATGCCGCCCGGCGGCTCCGGCCTCAACCCAGCGAAGGTTCTGACCACCTTCGAGGTGGGCGGAACCTCCTTCAGCAGCTTCGCCGCTTCGCTCAGAACCCTCCCGAGTCCCTCCCTCGTAGTGCCTGTTTCATCCTTCGCTTCGGGAGGTAGGTCCTCGGCTGTAGGGCCGATGAGCAGGTTCCCGTGAACGGTGGTGAGCGCGTAAACCCCTTTTGTGACGGGCGTGGGGACGGTGTGCAGGATCCTCGCGGGCTTCGCGCCCACGTCCTCGTCGAACAGCAGGTACTCACCCCTCCTCGGCTTGATCCTGAACTCGGGCTCCACGCCGGCCGAGCGCGTGATCTCGTCGGCCCAGAGGCCCGCCGCGTTGACGACGATGTCCGCCTCCACGAACCCTCTCGTCGTCTCGAGGCCCTTGACCTCCCCTCCCTCAACCCTCACGCGGAGCACCTCGGTCTCCGCCAGCAGCTTCGCCCCGTTCTCCACCGCGTTCTCGACGATCGCGGTCACAGCCTCGAAGGGCGAGATCGTGCCGGCGGTGGGCGCGTAAACGGCGCCGAGCGCTTGGGGGTTGACGTTGGGTTCGAGCGCGAGCAGCTCCCTCTCGTAGACGAGCCTGACGCCGGGGACTCCGTTCAGCTTCGCCAGCTCAACGTACTTTCTCGCCTCCCTCTCCTCATCGGGGCTCGCGAAAACCATCAGCTCGCCCGGCCAGTCGGCTGGGATATCGAGCTCCTTAACCCACTGCCTCCACAGCCTGTTTCCCTCCACGCAGAGCTTAGCCCTCAGCGGGTGCTGGCGGGGGTCCTCCTCGTGCCCGGGGTGGATGATGGAAGTGTTGGCTTTGCTGACCCCCCAGCCGACGTCCGGTTCCCTCTCAACGAGGAGCACCTCGAAGCCCTCGTACATCGTCAAGACTCTCGCCACCGAAGCTCCGACGACGCCGGCTCCCACCACCGCGACCCTGACCAAGAGGGTTCACCGGGGCTACTCGTAGCCGTACGCCCAGGGCACTTCCTTCGCCCATCCAAGCGCCCTCTGGACAGCAGCTTTCCACCCCTTGTACAGCTTCTCCCTCGTCGCCCCGTCCATCCTGGGCTGGAATTCGCGCTCCGCCCTCCAGTTCTTCTTCGCGTCTTCCAGCCCCTCCCAGAAGCCGACGGCGAGGCCCGCGAGGTAGGCGGCGCCGAGCGACGTTGTCTCGAAGACGACGGGCCTGACGACCTTCGCGTTGAGGATGTCAGCTTGGAACTGGAGGAGGAAGTCGCTCCTCGCCGCCCCCCCGTCCGCCTTCAGCACCGTGATCCTCCTCCCCGTGTCCGCCGCCATCGCTTCGACCACGTCCCTGGTGAGGTAAGCGATCGCCTCGAGCGTGGCCCTCGCCAGGTGCTTCCGCTCCGTGCCCCTCGTTATGCCTATGATCAAGCCTCTCGCGTAGTGGTCCCAGTAGGGAGCTCCGAGCCCGACGAAAGCGGGTACGAAGTACACGCCTCCAGTGTCGGGCGCCGCCTCCGCCAAGGGGTTCACCTCGGCCGAAACCTCGATGATCTTCAAGCCGTCCCTCAACCACTGGATCGCTGCACCCGTAATGAAGATGCTGCCCTCCAGCGCGTAAGCAGCCCTTCCCGGCTCCATCGAGTAGAAGACGGTGGTGAGGAGGCCGCTCTTGGAGGGGACGGGCTCGGGGCCCGTATTCATCAGGAGGAAGTTGCCGGTGCCGTACGTGCATTTCGCTTCACCCACGTTGAATCCGGCCTGGCCGAAGAGCGCGGCCTGCTGGTCGCCAGCGTCTCCCGTCACGGGGATCTCGGCCCCGTTGAACAGCTTCGACATCTCGGGGCCCGTGTAGCCGTAAACCTCCCTATCGCTGGAGGGCCTGGGCAGCGGCAGAACGCTCCTGGGGATCCTCCCTTGCACTTCGAGGAGCTCGTCGTCCCAGTTCAGCCTCCGGATGTCGAAGAGCATCGTCCTGGAGGCGTTGCTGTAGTCGGTGACGTGCGCGCCCCCCAGCTCGGGCGTCTGCACCTCCCTCGACCCTCTCGTCAGGTTCCAGATGATCCACGTGTCGATCGTCCCCGCCACCAGCTCTCCCTTTTCGGCGGCCTCCCGCGCACCCTCCACGTTGTCGAGGATCCACCAGAGCTTCGTGCTGGAGAAGTAGCAGTCGGGGACGAGCCCCGTCCTACCTTTGATGAGCTCGAAGTGGCTCTCCCTGAGGTGGTCCACCTGCTGGGCGGTCCGCCGGTCCTGCCAGACGATCGCGTTGTACACGGGCTTCCCAGTTCTCGGGTTCCACACGACGACCGTCTCGCGCTGGTTGGTAACGCCGATCGCAGCTATCTCCCTCGGCTCGACCTTAGCCTTCTCGACAGCCTCCTTGACGACGATCTTCGTGTTCTCCCAGATTTCAATGGGGTCGTGCTCCACCCAACCCGGCTTCGGGTAGATCTGCCTGTGCTCCCGGTACGCCCAGCCGCCCGGTACCGGCAGCCCGTCGCGAGTGAAGAGCATAGCCCGAGTACCGGTTGTCCCCTGGTCGATGGCCAGAACGTACCGTTTACCGTTCACGCAAATCCGCTGCGAGCTCCCGTATAAAAGCTGAGCGCGCCCACGCTTGCCGCGAAGTTACTTAAGGTGGTTGAAAGTTTCGTTTTTCGACGCCATTGTTTTATACCATAGCCTCAGAGCATTATATGCCGGGCGGGGAAGGAGGGCGCAAAGCTGCAGCGCCTCCCCGAACCGGTAAGCTTCCGGGCGCAGGCTCGGAGGCGGACCGGAATCGAGGAGCGTGTTGCGGCTTTGCGTCAACCTTCCCCGCCCGGCCGCCTTCTACCAACACCGCCTCGCAGGTACGGTGCTGTTTTCGGGTCTAAGTTTAATTCCTCCCTTTGCGCGCTCTCAACTGTATGCCTGACACGCCTGAAGCCAGGTCGAAAAGCGTTGCTGTAACGAAGTACATTTTGGACAGGTGGGTTGCAGCCGACGCCTTCGTAGCTAAAGTCGTTGGAGAGCTGGAAGCTGACGAGGAGGTAAAAGCTCTACTGGAAATGAGCAACGTAAACGCAGTCAAAAGGTTAGGCTACAACGATCATGGGATCGTCCACGCGAGGATCGTTACCGGGACCTCGATGGAGCTGCTCAACCTCCTGCTGGCTCGCGGCGTCCAGCCGAGCTCTATCGCTCACGGGACCGCTAAGAGCGTAGATGAAGTAAAGCTGATCCTCCTGCTCGCCAGCTACCTGCACGATATCGGCAACGGTGTGCATAGGGAGTTCCACGAAGCGGTCGGGTGCGTTCTCGCTAAAGAGATTGTAGACCGCGTGCTGGCGAAGCTTACACCCTTGCCTCTCCGCCAGCGAGTGCTCATCAGGCAGGAGACTCTCTCCGCCATCTTCTCCACGGCAATGAACGTGCGCGCGCTGACAGTGGAGGCGAGCATCGTCAAGCTGGCTGACGGGCTGGACATGTCGGAGGGGAGGGCGAGGATCCCCTACAAGCTGGGGAAGGTGGACATGCACTCGCTCTCTGCCCTCAACGTGAAGAGGGTGGAGCTCTCCCCCGGCGATGCGATGCCGGTTGTAGTTTCGGTCCACATGAGCGATATGGCCGGCTTCTTCCAGGTCGAAGAGGTGCTGCTGCCTAAACTCGAAGGAGGCCTGCTGAAAGGGTTAGTGCGAGTGGACGTTTACGGTCCCCAGGGCAACCTCGTTGCCAGCATTAGCTAGCACGATACCATTAGGGCTGAAGGCAAGGATAGTGCCGAGTCGTCGCCGATGGTCGATCGCTTCCCGACTTTCTGCATCGACGCACGAGCGCGCGCCACTGCTGCACGGTAGCTAAAAAAGTTTGTAGTAGCTTTGCCTGTTGCGCGCCGGCTAGGGATCTTCTCCAAACCTGCTCCTCAAGTAGCTGAGCATTTTCCTCGCGCTCTCCACCGAGTCGCCGGGTGGGTCATCGTGCTCGATCACGTACCACTCGACGCCTGCTTTCGAGCCGGCTCCCACGATCTTGGCGAAGTCGATAATCCCCTCGCCGACCTCCGCCATCTCCCTAGTCCGCTCGTCCTTCATGTCCTTGAGGTGGGCGAGCGGGCACCTGCCCCTCAGCCGCTCGATGACTTCGATTGGATCGTACCCCGCGTACTTGATCCAGTACACATCAGGCTGGAAGTAGACGTAGCGCGGGTCGGTCAGCTCGGCGATGAGCCAGTAGACGGGCCTTCCTCCGACCAGTCGCTCGAACTGGATCGCGTGGTTGTGCATCGCGTACCGCATCCCGCGTTTGGAAACCTCCCTTCCCACCTCGCTCATCTCCTCGGCGAGCTTCGCGGCATCCTTCTCGCTCGCCACCCAGCGGAAGTCCGGCTCGGCGACGACGAAGCTCAAGCCCAGCTCAGCCGCGTACGAGAGCACGCGATCCGGGGAGCTCCTAAGGTCGCGGTAGGAGACGTGCGCTGAAACAGGTTTCAACCCTATCGTCTCAAGGAACTTTTTGAGTTCACCAGCTGGCGCGCTCATGAAGGGGTTGCCGGCGAACTCGACAGCCCTGTAGCCTGCCGCGGCGACGCGCTCGAGGGTCTTCTTCCAGTCCCTAGCCATCTGATCCCGTACGGTGTAAAGCTGGAGGGCGATCTTCACGAGCGTGGCGAACAACGCGAGTTATTAATGGCTAGCGCCGAACCACGCGCTCAGCTCTCGGCAAGGTGTCCGCTAAAACGCTAAAAGTGGGAAAACTGGAGAAAAAGCGGAGTCAAGGCACGTAGAAGGCTTGGAACTTCGGTATTATGTGGAGGAGTAGGTCGTAGATTCCGGCAAGCAGGTAACCTGAACCTAAACCCCAGCATAGGCCTGCAGCCACGTAAGCAGCGTACTCCTCGTACCTCCTAGCGCCGAAAACCCTGATGCCCAGGTACTTGGCGATGAGCGCTGCTAGCGACGCGCTCCACATGTACTGGGGCAGCCAGAGCGTCGCAGCCATAGCGGTCGGGTTGATCACAAACCAGGCGAAACGAGCCCTGAGGAAGTGCACGCCGAAAACCACAGCCACGCCCAGCACCGCGAGGAGACCATGGTACCAGAAAGGCATCTGCAGCAGAGTGCTGTACATCGTGAGCCCCCGGACCCCCCGGTCCAGCGCGCTGTCGACGGCCCACGAGTTGTAGATGTAGTTGAGCTTCGCGTAGCCTCCAACGTGGTGCATCCACCAGGTGCTTACGAGCATGCCGAGCGGCCACCCAACGATCGCGACGGCGAAGAGTATGAGAAGCATATCCTTCAAGCTCGCGTTCAAATCCCTCGCCCACTTATACGTATGAGCAACCCAACCCATGTTGTACGGGATCTGCCTGTACGCTGCGCCGCTGCCGTGCACCACCAGCGCCATGTTCTGTATGTAGAGCGCTTGGCTGCTCTGGCTTGGAGCCCAAGACCAAGCGCCAATCGAAGCTCCTACGGGCCAGATCAGCACGTAGTAGTAGTCCATCGTCGGCGGGTGCCACCAGATTTCTGCGTAGTATCTTACGATGCTGATTTGCCAGAGGATGAAGAGGATGAAGAAGTAGATCATCATGATCGGGTTCGCTCCCGCAGCACTCCACAAGGCAAGCCAAACAATGAAGAGGCCGGCGAACAGGTAGAGAAGCTGCTTAACAGGAAGCTCCGCGCCAGCCATCTCACCCTTCAAAACGCGCGAGATCGTGCCACGAGCCTCCCAAAGTGTAAGCAGGGCGATGCCCAGAGACAACCCGATCGCTCCAAACTCGGCCATGGGGAAGGGAGGTCTCAACCCGAACCACTCGTTCGCGCGAGCTTCAGCGTCCGGCTCGTACGGTAGGATGCCCATCCTCACTCCCAGCGTGGGGTAGATGACGTAGAAGATGAGCCAGATGATGATCGGCGTGATTAAAACATCGTACGGCAACAACGTCATCAAAATCGCCTGGTGGATGATGAAGACCGTAAAGAAGGCGGCTCCTGGGAGCGCCGCTGCTGTGAACTGGTGGAAGGGCAACGGGATCTCCCCCCAGAGGCTTGCGCCGAGGATAGGCACGATGGGTAGGACCTCCATGACCATCGGGATGACGGAGAGGAACACGGCGCCGAGCGCGAAAGCGATCCAGAACACTTTAACCCTCACGTCGGTTAGGTCGAAGAGCTTCGATTTCGCCTTCCCCTTAACCTCGACCCACGAGCCCGCGCTGGAGAGGAGCACGGTTGCGGGCACGCTCATCGGGTAAACCAACCTTTCAACTTCAACGGTCTGCGGCCCTACAACGGTGTAGACGAGGATTACGATCATGAGCGTCGTGACGACAAGCCATATCGCCCAGAAGGCGGTCGAGGGGAGCCATAACGCCCAATCCACCACCTCACCCGGGATCAACCCCCTCCAGGCCTTCTCAACAGCAGCAGCATCCTTCGGGGCAACGAACGAGGGGGTCAAATCCCAACACCAACTCCGAACCGCAGGGTCGGCCAAAGCCCGCACTCTGAAGGTTTCAGCTAGGGAGATGATGTCGCCCCACCCTTCGCCTCCGGCTCCAGTGACCATGAAGGCTTTGCCTGCCGCGTACCACAAGGGTAGTAGGAGGACGAGCAGCTGCGCCGGCCGCAACCTAAACCTCGGGAACCTCCTCCCTAAAAGCTCCAAAACCAAAATGAAATACACCGGTCCAATAAACCAGCCTGTGAGGACGGTAGAGATCGAGACTATCATGGCGCAGACAAGCTGCGAGAACGCGATCAACGCGATAACCGCTACGAGAATGGGAGGCGTGACTAAGCGCTCCGCTTTCACCTCTGCCTTCCGCTCCATCGGGTTCACGTAAACAAGATACTATTAAGCATTTCGAGAATCCATAAATAGGTCTTTGACTCGACTACTCCCAGGTTTTAAGGGTCCAGCTCACCCGCTCTGCTGCTTCTGCTGAGTGTTCGCCCTTAGTTTACGGTAAACTAGGTACCCAGCGGCTCCCAGCGCAGCGAGAGGCGAGAAACCGATCACGACTGTTACCAGCGCGTATATCACGGAGTACAGCAGCCCGAGAGCTCTAGCTAGAGCGGGCACGATATCGAATGTGGGAAACTGGACGAGAGGCTTCACCTCTTTCTGAGGAGCTTCGATCTGAACGTAGATCGTTGAGAACTGCACCCTGCGCTCCAGGTTCTTAAGCTGGGCCTCGTACCTCTCGATATCCGCTCTCACGCGGGCTAGGTACTCCTCCACCTTCAGCATCTCATCCACGTTCTTCGCTTGAGCTAGGATTTCGAGGAGCCTACGCTCCAAAGCTTTCGAAGCGTTGAGCCTAGCGCTCAAATCGACGTACTGCTCGGTCACGTCGCTGGCTACAGTCCTAACTTCAACCGCCTCGCCCAGCTTCTTAACCTCCTCGAGGGCCTCGCTGTACCGGTCGTAGGGAACCTTAAGGATCACGTAACCCCCGCTCTCCCAAACGCTCATTTCGCCGATATAGCCACCCAAGCGCTCCGCGATGGCGGATAGCTGATCTGCGACAGTTTTCACCTCTCCCTCTCCAACCCTCAACCTGACGTACCCTTCCACCACCACCTTTCTACCCTCCGGTAGCGAGTAAGTCGGCTCCGCGCCACTCGAAACCGCTTGACCCGGAGTGCGCGCGGAGGTTGCTAGCGGTGCGTATGTTGCGCTTTCCGAAGCTGGTTTAATGGTCGAAACCTGAGGCTCGAAGCTGTACGAAGGTTGCAAGCCTGCGGCTAGGAAGCCTAAAGCGAACCCTAACGCAAGCGATGCAAGCGCGATAGCGAACGCCCATGATTTCACCCTAAGTTTCACAGGGTGGTAGGGACAGAGCGGAAGATAAAGCTGCACCACTGTACACTCCGTTCAGCGCTGTGAACGCCCTCACTTTAAAGGGGCTAGGAGGGCAGCGACCGCCGGGATCTCTTCCCTCGACTCGTCGTACAGGCAGCCCCAAGCGTGGTAGATCCTCCTAACGTGGAGGAACTCGAACAGCCCCTCGAAAGCCTCTCGAGCTGCAGCCTCGAGCTCCTCGTGGTCCAGCACGTGCGGTTCCGCGTCGAACTCGAGGAGCAGCAGCCCGCCCGGCTTGAGCACCCTGCGCAGCTCCATCGCGTAGAGCCGTTTCTCGGCTACGAAGGTGAACGCGTAGGAGTCCAAAGCTCCATCGAAGGAGGAGCTGGCGAAGGGCAGGTGGAAGTCGGCGGTCGCCCTCACTCTCTCGCAGCGGGCTCCCAGGAGCAGGAGCGGCTCGCTCGCCACGTCGAGAGCTACTACCTCGAGCCCCGCTCCGCTCAAGTACCTCGTGTTCCTACCGCCGCCGCAGCCAACCTCGAGCACCCTAGCGCCGGGGACGAGCGCATCAACCAGCTCGCGCAGCCTAGGGGATGGGGCCCCGCCAAGCAGCTCTCTCGCGTGCGCACTCCAAGCTTGCATGAGGAGCGGGCCCCCACCTGAAGCCTGTTAAGCTTTTCTCAGAGGAGTTCTGCACGCACCTCGAGGCCTGATAGCTTGCTGAAAGCCTCGGCTTTCTCTTTCAGTCTATCCGGGTTCGCGCAAGCTAGCGTGTGACCTGTGAGGAGCAGTACCAGCTGGGAACCCCTCAGCTCAACACCCGCGTAGCACCCCTCCCCTTCGTAGGCGCTCTGGAAGGCGTCACCCAAGCGCACCGCCGCCGCGACGAGCTGAGCCCCGAACCCCCTCTCGCGCAGCTCCCTGTCGCCGAGCAGGTCGGTCCCCCTCCTGTGGTGGAAGACCGCTTTCGCGACGAGCTCCGGCTCACAGCAGCCTTTCACTTCCTCCAGCTTTTTCGCAAGCTCCGCGCCCAGCTCGTGGTGCACGCTTTCGGCCCCGAGGACCCTGCCGGCATCGTGAAGAAGGCCGGCCGCGTAAGCGCTTCTAAGCTCCCCGTCGCCGAGGCCGAAGCGGTCGGCCACCGCCTCCAGCACGTCAAGCGCCACCCCTGCGACCGTCGAAGCGTGGTCGCCGTACAGCTCCCAGTAGCTGCGCGGTCGCCCTCCCAAGCTTTTCAGGCGCCCCACGAGCTTGGCGATCCAGCCGGGGCCGACTAGCTCCCGAGCCCTGAGGAACCAGCGAAGAGCGAGGTTTTGGGAAGCAGTTTCACCCACGTAGCCGAGCCTGCGCAAACGCGGCAAAAGCTCATCTTCCGACTGGTTATCCCGGAGGGCAAGCAGCATCCCCACGGTGACCCCGCTCCGCCCAATCCCGCCGCGGCAGTGGACCAGCACCCCCTCCCCCCTTTTCAACCGCTCCAGCACCGGCAGAACCACGTCGGCGAGCACCCCTTCGAACGCCCTGTAGGAGAAATCGGGTATCGGGTACTCGAGCTTCTCCACGCCGGAAGGCAGCTCGTACAAGCATTCCCCCTCCGTCAGGTCGACGACGAGCCTGACACCCCTGCGGGCGAGCTCGCTCACGAGCTCCGTGTCCGGGCAGGAGGACCAGTAGAGGTCGCCCAGCTGCCTCAACCTAGCCAAACTAGCCCCCTCCCTAGGGTCCGCCCACCTGCTAAAACGTTTTTTACCACACGCCCGCTTTCTCAACGTGAGCAGGCTGGCTGGACGGTCCCCCGACCCCTTCGATATCCTAGCTCGCTACTCGAAGGAGCAGGTTGATCGGCTGCTCCGCATCTCCAACGAGCGGCTGCACAGGGATGTGGCGGAGATCGCGGAGCTCGCGAAGCCCAGCTCCCTCTTCGTGCACACGGGGTCACCGGAGGATAGGGAGTACGTGAGGAGGAGGGCTTTGGAGCGCCGCGAGGAGCTGCCCTCGAAGCTCCCCAAGCACACGGTGCACTTCGACGGGCCGCGCGACTTGGCGAGGGACAAGGCCAACACGAGGATCCTGGTGGCGGGGGGCCGCGAGGTGCCGCTCGTCAACACGCTCGACAGGGACGCTGGGTTGAGAGAAGTGGCCAAGCTGCTGGAGGGGGTCATGGAGGGGAGGGAGATGCTTGTGGCTTTCTACCTTTACGGCCCTCCCGGCTCGCCCTACACGCTGTACGGGGTCCAGATCACGGATTCAGCCTACGTTATGCACAGCGAGGACATCCTGTACCGCAACGGTTACAGCGTGTTCGCCAAGCGCGGCGGGGAGATCGAGTACATGCTGTTCGTCCACGCGACGGGCGCGCTCGACGAGAACGGCTGGTGCAGGGAAGTTGAAAAGCGGCGCGTCTACATCGACCCGGAGGGCAACGCGACCTACAGCGTGAACACGCAGTACGCCGGCAACACGGTCGGGTTGAAGAAGCTCGCGCTCAGGCTGGCCGTTTATAAGGGCTTCAGGGAGGGCTGGCTGGCCGAGCACATGTTCATCGTAGGGGTCAAGGGCCCCGGCGGGAGGATCTCGTACTTTACCGGAGCCTTCCCGGCCGGCTGCGGGAAGACCGCTACGGCGATGATCGCGGACACGGTCGTGGGGGACGACCTAGCTCTCGTGCGCGAACTCGAGGGGGAGGCGAGGGCTGTGAACCCGGAGGTTGGCATGTTCGGTATAATCGACGACGTGAACCCCGAGGACGACCCCGAGATCTACAGGGTGCTCACCGACCCGGAGGCTGAAGTGATCTTCTCCAACGTCCTCCTCACCGAGGAGGGAGACGTCTGGTGGAAGGGCAAGCCCGGCGAGCCGCGGAAAGGGCTCAACTACGCTGGCCCCTGGTGGCCGGGCAAGCTCGACGAGCAGGGTAGGGAGATCCCGCCCTCCCACCCTAACGCGCGCTTCACGGTTAGCGTACGCCACCTGGCCAAGCTGGACCCCAGGATCGACGACCCGCTGGGCGTGCCCGTTTCGGCTTTCGTGTTCGGGGGTAGGGACTCTACAGCGTGGCCCCCGGTCGAGGAAGCGCTCGACTGGGACCACGGCATAGCCACGAAGGGCGCCGCTCTCGAGTCGGAGAGGACGGCCGCGGTGCTGGGCAAGGTCGGCGAGGTGGAGTTCAACCCCTTCGCGATCCTCGACTTCCTGCCGATATCGCCGGGGGCTTTCGCCGAGCTCCACTTCCGCTTCGCTAGGCGGCTGAGGAAGGTGCCAAAGGTTTTCGGGGTCAACTACTTCCTCCGGGGGCGCGACGGCAAGTACCTGGCTGAGAAGAGGGATAAGAGGGTTTGGCTGAAGTGGATGGAGCTCAGGGTGCACGGGGACGTCGACGCGGTCGAGACCCCGACGGGGAGGGTGCCGGTCTACGAAGACCTGCGGCAGCTTTTCGACAGGGAGCTCGGGAAGGAGTTCAGCGAGCGGCTCTACGAGGAGATGTTCGCCGTCAGGATCCCGCAGCAGCTCGCGAAGCTGGAGAGGGTCTTTGCGATCTACGAGAGGATCCCGGACTCCCCTCCCCTTCTCCTCGAGATCCTCCGGGAGCAGGGGAAGAGGCTCAAGGAGCTCCGAGCCGAGCGCGGCGATTGGGTCAGCCCCTTCGCGCTCGACAAACGCTGACGAAAGCTTTTTCCCCGGGAAAGAAAGGGGACGCCGTGCCGGGGCTGGGAGCGGTCGGCGAGATCGCGAAGCTGGTAATCGGCTGGCTCGTCTCGGCTTTGGCCGTGTGGATTGCGTTGAAGCTGTACCCGGGCAAGCAGAAAAGGGAGAGCTTCGGGGGCGCTCTGCTCACGGCGCTCGTTGGCGCGCTCATCTTCTGGCTGTTCTCCATCGCGAAAATACCCTTGGGCACCGTGATCGCGTTCATCGTGTGGCTCTACGCTCTGAAGAAGATACAGAGCGTGGGCTGGTTAGGAGCTGCAGCGCTGGCCCTGCTCATCTACATTTTCAACGCTCTGCTGGGCTTCCTCCTGCCCACGATCCTGTAGCTAAAGATTTTTTAGCTAGCTGCGCGCCCGCTCCGCGTGAGCGAGCTCAAGCGCGAGCTAGGCTTAGGCTACGCTACTCTCTTCGGGGTGGGGCTGATCCTCGGCGCCGGCATATACGTTCTGGTAGGTAGAGCCGCGGCAATCGTAGGCGACGGGGTTTGGGCCAGCGTCGCCTTCTCAGCCGTAATTGCTCTGTCCACCGCTCTCTCCTACGCGGAGCTCTCCTCCATGTACCCGACAGCCGCCAGCACGCACACCTACGTGAAGGAAGCGTTCCCCCAAAGCGGGCTCCCAGCCTTCCTCGCCGGGTGGCTGCTCTTCTTCGGGGGTGTCGCCGGCGCGGCAACCGCGTCCCTCGGCTTCGCAAGCTACTTCTCTAGGCTCTTCGGCCTGAGCGGCTGGGAAGTCACGGTGTCGATCGCCCTCCTCTCCGCCCTCACGATCCTGAACTGGTGGGGGATCAAGGAGTCCGCAGCTCTCAGCGCTGTCTTCACGGTGATCGAAGCCGGCGGCCTCCTGCTCGTTTCGGCGCTCGGCCTTCTCTTCCCGGTCAGGGAGCCGGGCTACCTCTCGTTCAACCCGGCGGTCAACCCGCTTCTAGCCGTCATGGTGGGGGCGGCGATCTTCTACTTCGCTTACACGGGTTTCGAATACCAGCCGACGCTCAGCGAGGAGACCGCGAACCCTGAGCGCGTGATACCGAAGTCGATAGTCCTCGCGGTCGCCGTAACCACGGCCATCTACCTGCTCGTCTCCATCAGCGTGGTCAGGCTGATGAGCTGGGAGGAGCTCGGCGAGAGCAAAGCCCCGCTCGCAGACGCGGCTTCGCGAGCTTGGCCCCGAGCCTTCCACGCGCTGATGGCGATAGCCCTGTTCGCCACAACTAACACAGTGCTGGGCTTCCTCGTGTCCTCATCGCGGCTGGCTTACGGGCTGGCGAAAGAAGGGGTCCTGTGGGAGGGGCTGGCTAAGGTGGACGCTTGGAGGAGGACGCCCTACGTCTCGGTGGCATTCTCGGGGGCACTGGCCGCGGCAGTAGTGCTCCTTACGGACTACTTGCCCTCCGCCACCGGCTGGAAGATCAGCTTCGGCGGCTACGAGTACCAGCTCATCGACTTGGTGGGTAAGACCGCGAGCCTCGCCGTGCTCCTCGCCTTCCTGCTCGTGAACGCGGCAGTAGTCGCGCTCAGGCTGCGCGAGCCCAACGCTGTCCGCCACTTCAAGATCCCGTTGAGCGTCCGCAACGTGCCCCTCCTACCGGTGCTGGCCGATCTTCTCATCACGGTGTTCGTCGCCGTCAGCTTCGCGGACTGGGTAGTTTGGGTGAGCACCGCTTTAACCGCGATCCTCGGACTCGCCCTCTACAGGAGCTCAGTCAGCCGCCCAGCTTGAGCAGGGTCTCGGCGAGGCCCGACCTGATCATCGAGACCGCGATCGCGGCGAGCAGCAAGGAGAAGATGCGCGAGAGCGCGAGCACCGCGTTCTTCCCTATCTTCGATAGTATCGCCCCGCTTTTCGCCAGCACGAGGTACGCGATCAGCGTGTTGACCGCGATGCTGAAGATCGTGGGAGCCAGACCGTAGACCCTGCTGAGGTAGATGACCGTGTACATGCTCCCCGGCCCGGCGAGCAAAGGCGTCGCCATCGGCACGATCGCCACCTCCTCCGCCCTCAGCGTCTCGGCTTCGATGCGGCCGAACATCCCCTGCAGGGCTATCGTTAGGAGCACGATACCCCCAGCGACCTTGAAGTCGGAGAACGAGACGCCGTAGTACTCGAGAACGCTCGTGCCGGCGAACGTGAAGAGCAGGAGGAGGGTAGAAGCCACGATCACGGACTTCGCGAAAACTCTCTCCCTTTCGGACTCGCTCATCCCCGCTGTGAGCACGTAGAATATCGGGATGTTGCCCAGCGAGTCGAAGACTATGAAGAGCATCGCGACAGCGTCAAGCAGCTGCCTCGCTAAGTCTATCATGTGGGCATCGCTGCAAACCCCCTTAAAAAGCCGCCGAGCCCTAACGCTTTTTACTCCGCCAGCCTTTATCGTACGATGCTCCTCAGCAGGAAGCTGTGGTTCAGCGATAAGGAGTGCAGGATCTGCGGCAAGCGATCGCCGCTGGTATCCGAGGCTATAGGCGTGTGCCTCGAGTGCCTGCGCAGCGATCCGGGAGCCGCGGAGGTGGCGCTCGAAGGCCACAGGCGCGAGAGGTTGAACCTAGGGCTCCCTCCAGAGCCGCCGCGCGACCCGAAGGGTCTGCCCTGCGGCCTCTGCGCGCTCGACTGCAGGATCCCCGAGGGCGGCTTGGGCTACTGCGGGCTCGTCAAGAACGAGGGGGGCAGGCTGAGGCACCTTTCCGGCCAACCGGGCAGCGCGATCCTCGAGTGGTACTACGACCCGCACCCGACGAACTGCGTTGCCTTCTGGTTCTGCCCCGGCGCCACGGGTCTCGGCTACCCCAAGTACGCGGTCAAGCCGGGGTGCGAGAGGGGCTACGCCAACCTCGCCGTCTTCTACGGCGCTTGCAACCACAACTGCGCTTTCTGCCAGAACTGGTTCTTCCGCTACAACACCACCTCGCGCGGCCCCCGCGTCGGCATGGAGGAGCTGCTGCGGGCCGCCCTCGACCCCCGCGTGACCTGCGTCTGCTTCTTCGGCGGCGACCCGGCGCCCCAGGTGCTCCACGCGTTAGCGTTCTCGCGCGAGCTCCTCTCGAAAGCTAAGGGGAGGGTGATGAGGATCTGCTGGGAGTCGAACGGCCACTTCAGCCCCAAGCTGCTCCCGAAGGTGGTGGAGTACTCGCTCGTGAGCGGGGGCATCGTGAAGTTCGACCTGAAGGCTTGGAACCCGAACGTCTACAAGGCTTTGACGGGCGTGGACGCAAGCCCGCTCTACGAGAACGCGGCGTACGTGGCGAAGAGGGGGCATG
>Ga0078972_1009904_pt1 | contig 18345 bp, 15 predicted proteins | sample YelNatPaOPGAMG01_FD_67568 | JGI IMG/M metagenome (GOLD analysis project Ga0078972, IMG submission 67568) | Hot spring thermophilic microbial communities from Obsidian Pool, Yellowstone National Park, USA - OP-RAMG-01 (SPADES assembly) (version 2) | ecosystem: Environmental > Aquatic > Thermal... | reverse complement strand
GCCGCTCCCCCAATTCTTTCTGGTCTGGAGCAGTATTAATAATTATCTTCACTCCAAAATCCTTTCTAAGGATATCACCAAGTCTTGCAAAGTTCTCCACAGGCCACATCTTCGATTTACAACTTGCACCTGGATGTAAGAGCACCTTTTTATCAGATTTTCCAAGATTGTATTTACTTAAAAAAGAATCTATTCTTACCTCATCTTCTTTCTTTACTACTATAAATGGCAAGGAAAACTCAGCATCTATGCCAACCGACCTTAAGACATCAAGTGTATATTCTGCCTCATGCTTCTCACCCAATCGCTTTTTATATTCAAGGCCATGACTCAAAAGAAAATCCATCTTGCCCCTTTTATATCCCACCCTTATTGGGATCCCTGCCAAAAAAGTTATAATGTTGACCCTGACCGTGGTGTGTAAGATAAATGCTATGCCAAATCTTTTCAGTCTGAGCCACAGGATAAAACCCAATGTCTTTAATACCCCTCTATGTCTTGAGGTCTTATCATAAACTATCACCTCATTAATATAAGGATTATCAATAACAATATCCTTTGTTATAGGAGAGACCATTATAGCAATATACGAATCTGGAAATGCCTTTCTCAAAGCAGTAATAGCAGGGATAGAAAGGACGACATCACCTATTCTATCAGTCCTTACTACAAGTATTCTTTTGATATTGGAAGTTTTTATACGTTCCATATGTATCAGATCTATACATCTTCCATTATAATTTTGTAAGGATACCCTTTATTGCCTCTAATACATTATCAGGTTCAATAAGTCTCATGCATTCATTATTAAAACTACACCTCGCCTTATTGCAAGGGGAGCACCTAAGGTCCTTGCGCACTACTATATCACAATTGCCTGTAGGTCCATAACTAACTGGATCGGTTGGTCCAAATATTGCCACCACCCTCACGCCTAAATCACACGCAATATGTAAAGGTGCGCTATCACATGTAACTAAAAGCTTTGTTCTTTCTATTAAGGCAAAAAGCATATTTAAATCAGTCTTGCCTGTTAAATCCAAAAGCCTTGGGTCCTGAATAGCACTCACTATCTTTTGAGAAATCTCAACCTGATTGGAATCGCCTATTAAAACAATCTTATAATCTCCTTGCTTTAAAATTGCCTTTATTACTTCTATAAAACCGTCTGTATGCCATTGTTTTAGTAAACTACGACAGGCAGGACTCATCCCTATAAGAATATCATTCTTTTCAACGCTATTCTCCTCTAACAATTCATTAATTAACTTTCTCTCATTATCATCTATATAAATATTTTTTTTGGGTATATCCGTAATAGATATACCAAGGCCCTTTAATCTATTTAAATGAACCAATCTCTTATGGCATCTTTTTATCCTACCAAAGGCCATAAAGTTTGTATATCTTTTAGCGCCTATCAAAATCGGCATAAGGCTTGTCCTCATATCAACTGCGAGGTCATATCGTTCAGAACGCAACTCTTTTATAAAATCTATCTTTTTTCTAAATGCGATATTCTTATCATACACAAAAAGTTTATTCACACGTGGATCCTTTATAAAAACATCTTTCGCCCTCGGTCCAACCACTACATCTATCTTCGCATCCTTAAAATTAGTTCTTAATAAGGAAAATGCAGGCAGTGTCAGAATTACATCTCCAATATTACTAAGTGTAATAAAGATTATCTTCATCTCAGGACCTTGAATACATCTTTTACTTTAATTGCTTTCATACATCTATTGTCCTTACACCTAAGATTATAACAAGGTATCTTACACCCCACATCTTTTCTTAAAATTGTGGCCTTGCCTTTCCCATAAGGACCTGTTATCTCAGGGGATGTTGGACCAAATAGTGCCACAACCTCAGCGCCAACACCTGCAGCAATATGCATAGGACCTGAATCATTTGAGACTACCTTCCTTGCCTTTTCAAAAACACCTGCAAGCACCTTCAGGCTTGTCTTACCACATAGAAGTATTGGCTTATGAGATGATAAATTACCAATCCTTCTGCAGAGTTCAATATCTCTTTCAGAACCAGTCAGGACTACCTTTATCTTAAAGGCCGAGGATATCTCGTCTATGAGTAGCGCAAAATTTTCTTCAGACCATCTCTTTAATTCCCAATTACCCCCAGGATTCAAAACAATAAACTCTTCATCATTTTCTATTCCTTCTTTTTTTAACAATGACCTTGCCTCGTCCCTATCTCTATCAGTTAAAAAAAATTGGTACCTCGTATCCTCTGGTTCTATACCAATGCCCCTTGCTAATCCTAAAAAATATTCTACCCTGTGAATATCTTTTCCCGGAGGCGCAATCTTCTTTGTAAGCAAGAATCCAGACTTTTTATTGTCATAACCTATCCGTTCAGGTATCTTTGAAAAAAATAATAACATCGCCCTGCTCAAAGACCTGCGCAACATAAAAACCATATCAAATCTTTTAGCCCTCAACTGGGATATAAGCGAAAACTTTCCTATAAGTCCTCTATGACGATTTTTATCGTAGATTATTATCTCGTCAATATAAGGATTGCCTTCAAGGACCTCTCTGCAACGTGGATGGGTAAAAATCGCAAGATATGAATCAGGATAGTGTTGTCTTATTGCCTTAATAAGAGGGCCAGCGAAGATTGTGTCCCCAAGCCAGTTGACATTCACTATGAGTATATTCATTATACACACGCCCCTAATCTAACTTATAATTATTTTAATCTTCATCCCTATGTTCTTTTATCCATGTATAAAAACCAGAGGTCTCTATAAAAAAAACCGCCATATTGTCCGATGTCTTTGATATACGAAGTCGTTTCATAGCATAGATGTCATGTTTTGGATAGGTCCTCCCAGGATTTGTACCAACTGCAATTTTATAACCTGCCTGCCTCACCCTCTCTCTAACATGCTCATCAAAACCACCTGTAGGATAAGAAAATGCATACACAGGCCTTTTTATATGGCTTTCTATGGAACGTTTTGAATCATCTATCTCTATACGAAGTCTCTGTTCAGGCAGTCCTGGAAGATATGCATGTGTCATAGAATGGCTCCCTATAGAGATTATACCGCTTTCTGACATCTCTATAATCTGGTCCCAGGTAAGATAACCTTCCCTACCTACAAGCATAGGCACTATAAAGATAGTTGCTGGTAGACCTAACTCCTTTAATACCGGATAGGCATGGGTATAATTATTTTCATAACCGTCGTCGAAGGTAATGCTAATTGTCTTGGGAGGAAAATGATTCTTTTGAACCAGTTCAGGCATATCTTCAAGTCTAATCACATTATAGTTATGCCTCTTTAAAAAATACATCTGTCTTTTGAAACTCTCAGGAGAAACGCTCAGCCTTGAGATGGCGTCATTTTTATCAATGCTATGATACATAATAATAGGCACCACATACTGAGACCTCGCGTACAAAAATCCTGCTATCAAAAAAACTAAAAGTCCTATTAAAAGTATATACCTTAATCCGCTTAATTTCTTATACATATCACACCACCAGATCTTCAAGATTTATCGGAGAGAGGTTCCCCCATCTGGGGAATTAACCCTTTAGGGTTTCATCACTTAATTTACCCCGACCCACACCTGCAATTGCCAATAGCCGGCATTACATTGGCAACTAAAACTATACCTTTCTACCTTTAAGAAGGCATATCTCTTTATACACAGCCTCAACCTTATCCACTACGCCATCTATAGAAAATTTTTGAACCACTGTCTCTCTACAGGCCTGCGACATCCTGCGATAAAGCTCCTTATCCTCTAAAAGTTTTAATATGGGTTCCACAAGAAGCTCTGGCCTGCAAGGTTGAACCAGGAAACCATTAAAAGAATTTTTAACGATACTTGATATGCCGCCAACATCTGTAGCCACAACAGGCTTTCCACTTGCCATCGCCTCCAATAACACCAGGCCAAGCCCCTCTCTTCTTTTTGGCGCAAATATAAAAACATCCATAACAGATAATACCTCTATTGTATGAATCTGAGGTTTTATAAAAATAACCTTTTCTGTAAGACCAAATCGTTCTGCCATATCCACAATCTTATGATACTGACTTCCATCGCCTACAAAGATAAGCATTGTAGCAGGTCTCTTTTTTAAAATCATATAAAACGCTGAAAGTATCACATCCTGTCCTTTATCAGGCGTAAATCTTCCTATGGTGCCCAAAACAGCACAGTCCTTTTTTATCCCAAACCTATCCTTAAGCAAAGACCTTTCTTCCGAAGAAAAATCCCTTAAAAATTTCCGGATATTTATCCCATTATATATAAGAGAAATTTTATCAGGTGCAACTTTAAAGTCTTCTATAAGATGCTTATACACTGCTTCACTTATTGCAATTACACGATCCCCCCATGCAGGCAATAAACATCTATCTAGATTTTTTCTAAAAAATCCATGGCACGTGCTTATAAAACCAATTTTACAAAAAAGTGCCACAAAAAACCCTACCACCTGCGTGACCCTGGTCTGGGCATGTATAATATCTATATCCATCTTTTTAACAAAATTATAGATTTCAAAAAAGGCAACTAAAACTTTTGGGCTCAATACAGATTTTGTATTTATGTTTATGTTAATATGAGAGACTCCATCTTTCACCAACTCAGGTACCATCACCCCTCCGCTCGATGCCACAAAGACCTCGTGGTTTTTCTCCTTTAGGGCCTTCGCTAAAGATATGGTATAACTTGTTATGCCTCCGATATTGAGATGTGTCGTAAACAACAAAATACGCATAAATATATCCTGGATTGATTAATATAATTGCCTAATAAATACTAACTACTTATTTTTTCCATAACTATTTTAAAGACCTCATCCACTGTAATCTTTTTCATACAAATCATTTTTTTACAATCTGACTTATAACAAGGGCCACAACGTACATCTTTATATATAACTGTGCCTTTATTGGTGGGTTCAAAATGCCTCTTAGGGTCAGTGGGACCAAAAAGTGCTATAAAATCCACACCCATTGCTGAGGCGATATGCATTGGCGCACTATCACTGGTTATAAAGACCTTGCATCTTTTTATCAATGCTGCAAGCTGAAGAATCGTTGTTTCTCCTATTGCGTTAATAACCCTGGAATTTGTCATATCAATAAGTTCTTCCCCAAGCCCAATCTCTTCCTCTGAACCTGTAATAACTGTCCTGATGTCTTTAGAAGATAGCATATCTATCAATCTGGCAAAATATTTTAATGGCCAACGTTTTGTCTGCCAGCTTGCCCCAATATTAATCCCGACGAGTTTTTGGCTTTCGCTTATCCATTCATCCTTCAAGAAATCATCTACATACAAAAAATCCTCTTTTGACGGCCACAGCTCAAGGGATTTGGACATCCCTATGGTATTTATGCCTGCCTTTCTAAGTATCTTGAATTGCTCCTCAACTGGACCAAGATTCATCTTCACGTATCTTAGTTTGTTATTCAATAAAAACCCAAGTCTCCTATTTGAATAGCCATAACGTTTTGGAACGCATCCAAGCCATGCAATGATATGGCTCGTTTTATTGTTTTGAAAATCCAGAGAGATATCAAAACCTTTTCGCCTTACGGTCCCGGCTATCTTCAAAAGCCCTTTTATCCCACGATGCCTATACCTCCTATCATAAGGTATTATCTCGTCTATATAAGGGCACCTTTTCAAGATAGCCCTTGAGGCCATCCCTGAAAGCACAGTTATATATGCCTCTGGAAAATTATTTCTTATGACCCTGAGGCTTGGGATAGCCAATATTACATCGCCTATTGCGCCTATCTTTATAACAAGAATCCTTTTTCTCCTTGCCTCCTCATAAACTTTTAAAGTCGCCTCAACCATTTTGGTAAGAGTATATTCCTTTTCAATCCTCTTTCTTGCCTCAAGGGCAAGGCCTTTTGCAAATTCCCTATCCTGAAGCAATCTCAATATCGCCTCCATCATCTGCATAATATTATTTGGTTCCACCAGAAGCCCTGTCTTTTCATGTTCAATTATATCTATTGCCCCACCTATACGAGTTGCCACTATAGGCACGCCACTTGCGCCTGCCTCTACAATAACCCTCCCAAACGCCTCCTGTCCTAAAGACGGAAAAACCACTATATCAAGGTCTGACATAATCTTGGGCATGTCGTAACGAGTCCCTAAAAATTCAACAATATTTTGTATCCTGAGTTGATTGGCTAGGCTAAGCAGTCTTTCTTTATATTCGGGTTTATCCTTAGGTGGGTCACCCACTATCCATATCCTGACCATTGGAAATAACTTTACAACCCTTGCAACTGACTGCAAAAAAAACGCATGGCCTTTTATAGGCGTGATTCTTCCAATAATGCCTATCTTATATTCTGACTTCTGGCGTGAAGGGTCAATAGGATTAAATCTGAATCTCTCAAGATCAACCCCTCTCGGGATAAATCTTATCCTCTCCCTCGGTACGTCAAAATTTTCTATCATATATCTACCTATAACGCTCGATGGCACTATGACATACTTACCCCATCCCATCACACGGCTAAATAGATGGGATGAGTAATATCCATGTGCAGTTGTAATAAAATCTGCCTCTGTGCCTCTTGTCGCAAAAAATCCTATAATAGCAGGGACTCTTGAACGCGCATGGACAATATGCACATCTTCCTTTTCTATGATATCCCTGAGCTGTCTTATCATCGCAATGATTGTAAATAAGGATTTTTTATAGACAGGGAGTGTTATATGCCTGACACCTCCAGATTCAAGTTCTTTAACGAGCCTTCCTCCTCCAGAGACAACAATAACTCTATGTCCAAGTTTAACAAGTTCCCGTGATATCTCCAGGGTCCCTGTCTCTACGCCGCCTACTTCCATCATTGGAACTATTTGAATTATATTCATATCTATCGCAAGCCAATCTCTAAATCAACGACTTCAATGCCTCAATGACTATCTCTTTATCTTTTATCTCTTTCAAAGGGGGTGGGTTTAGAAAGATATTTTTTAATGTTTTATATATACTGGCTGAGTCTACTGTCACTATATATGTCCTTTCCTCTAACCCCTTAATAAATCTGGCATATTTTGTTCTTTTAAAAGTGGTATCTTTATCATCATTAAACACTACCACATATCTACCAGAACTTACCGCCTCTGAAATCATAGATACAGACTCTGGCGAAATAACTACAACCTTACTCTGTCTTAATATATCATCAACCGCGCCTTCTTTATTATTCTCATTTGCTATTACAAGCATCTTACAGAACGGGGTACTGGCAAAGGCCTCCTTTATTAGAGCATCTATCTCTCTGGATGTCCTCCTTGAACTTGAAACAAATAATCCCAGGCCCATCTCTTTACTGATTTTTAAAACCCCTTCTAAAACATCCTTTACCACATCCTTTTTTAAAACAAAATTTTTTGCATCACCACCAATAAGAAGACCTATGCCAGCAGCGTTTCTGTCTTTTATATCTTTTCTTACTAAAATCCTATTCGGCGCAATATCTGTCACTACTATGTTCCCACCCAATCTAACTGGAGCATCATGCCTTTGTAAAATCACTTTATCAAACCTCTTACCTCTACCCAAGCCAGGCTTCATAAGTACAACTGCCTTAGCATTATTCTCGTATTTCAAAAAAACGCCTGCACCAACTGTCTGGGCACCACAACATATAACTATATCAGCATAGCCCTTAAGCTCTTCAAAACATCTCCTGGTTAAAGAAAATCTCATACAACGTAAACACCCCTGGCATCTAGGCCCTGAAAAAATACTCGCTATATCTAAAAAGATTCTACAAAATCTATTCTTAAATTCTAAATCTACAATGCGTGTTTTGATAATAGGGTCGGCCTTGATACCTTTCTCATTTAATCTAAGTCTTAATGCCTCCTCAAACATCTCTCCCAAAGCAATGGCCTGGTTGCGATGTCCTGGTTTTTTATCGCTCAGTATCAGGATGCGCCTCTCTGGGGTAGATTTCCATCTCTTATGCGACCATAACCATTCCTCAGGAAATCTTGTTATATAATCCTCAAGGACCTTTGAAAGTCTTTCCAGATTTATTTTAATATCCTCATCTTTATTGCCTGTATCAATCAATTCAAACGGCTCATTTATCTCAGCCAGGTGATACCTGAGGTTCTTCGTTCTCCTGATGAAACAAGGTAGTATCACTGACTTCAGCTTCATAGCAAAATCAACAACCCCTCTGGCTGTAGAGGCAGGTCTACCCATAAAATCCACAAAGACCCCATTCGGTCCTGCATCCTGGTCAAAAAGCATACCTATTATGCCATTATCTTTAAGTATCCTTATAACATCCCTTACTGAAAATCCCTTTGTAATAACCTTGCAACCTGTGAGTTGTCTGTATCTATTCAACAATCTATTTAGTCTGGCATATTTTTGCTCTCGGGCAAATACAGATATCTCCTTACCCTTTGCAGCCGCAGCTATAGAAGACAATTCCCAATTGCCAAAATGGCCTGTCAAAAGTATCACGCCTTTTTGTTTGCCCTGCGCCTCTTCTATCCTTTCAAAATTATCTATCTGCACATATCTTGTAGTATATTTTTTCACATCTCTAGGCAATCTCAAAAGTTCAACAACACTCATGCCAAGTCTCTGATAATGCCTCCTGACTAATCTCTTTATCTCACAAAACCCTTTCTCAGGAAACGCTGCTTTAAGATTGGCATAGGCAATTGAACGACGTTTGACATTAACTAAATACACAAAGTCCCCACAACGTCTTCCTAAGTATAATGCCAGGCCCGAAGGAATCATCTTAAAAAATAACGCAGCCAATCTAACTATTATAAATCCCAAGAAGTCTATTATTGAATCCTTCTTCATTTTCGGCTATCTCAAATTCAATATGTAACGCTAAGAAATTCAACGACAAATCCCATGGCGATAGATTAACCAATTTTACAGTATCCTTCTCTGTAGTAAGTATTGTATCTATATCATTTCTTAAACAATATATTTTTATCTTCTCAAGTTCAGACCTCTTGTAATGATGGTGGTCTCTAAAAGCGAAGTGCTGTTTGAATCCAAGCCCAAGTTTTAATACAGTTTTTTCAAAAGAATCAGGGTTGCCAATACCAGAGACAAGTATAATATTTTTATCCTCCAATTCTTTTATATCTACAATCTTATTGTCAGAAAGTCTATAAATGTATTTTACTTTATGAATCGCCTTCACAATTAAAGCGTGAGGATTTATCTTATTCAACCTATCAACCAGGTCCTGGAATAAAATTTTATCCTCCACCAAATCAAACCTTGTAAGCAAAATAATATCAGCGCGTTTAAGACTGTCCAGGCCTTCTCGCAATGAACCACAAGGTATCATAAGACCATTGCCAAATGGACAAAGACTATCTATACAGACTATATCCAGGTCTCTTTTTAAACGTCTATACTGGAAGGCATCATCCAGCAAGATAGTGTCTATAGAATATCTGGATATCGCGTCTAAGGCATTTCTTACTCTATTCCTGCCTGTAATAATAGGGACCTCCGGAGCCAATCTTGAAAGCAGATGCTCTTCGTCGCTACCATAACCTCTTGTAAGTATCGCAGGCCTTTTCTTATGTTGTAATAAGACATTGCTTATAAAGACTATCGCAGGCGTCTTTCCTGTCCCACCCCAGGTAAGGTTTCCTATGCTTATAACCCTGGTAGGTAATTTATATATCTTAAATATCCCTCTATTATAAAAAAAATTTCTTATGGATGATATAATTGAGTATAAAAGAGAGAAAGGCAATAATAGAAATCTAATATTTTTAAAAAATCTCATAATTTTTTAGAATAGATAGACAAAAAATGGAATTGTCTTTGATATTGCATAGTTATGTATTATAAAAGAAAGTATAATCTTTGTCAAAGTTTCATTAGGATTGATAAGTCGAACAAAAAGGTGCTGGATTCCTTTGCGCGGGAATTAACCCTTCAGGGTTTCATCACCTACCTGTACAGCCTAAAGCTAAAGGCTGGGTTCCCGCAACTATCTGGAATTAACCCATTACCTCGTACTTTTTGCTTTATTGCAAGCTAATTATATTTATATACACTTTATTGTATATTATCCATGAGACCAAATCTCTTGCATAATCTTTTCCTATCATATATAATTATATCCTAACTTATTATGAATACTAGACCAATAGGAATATTCGACTCAGGCGTAGGCGGACTTACTGTAGTAAAAGAGATTTTTAGAACGCTCCCATTTGAGGAGATAGTATACCTTGGCGACACTGCAAGACTTCCTTACGGAACGAAATCGCCTGAGACAATAAGACGTTTCTCTCTGGAGAATGTTGAATTTCTGATGCGTTTCAAAGTAAAGATGATTATTGTCGCCTGCAATACAGCCTCAAGCACTAGTTTAGATATCTTGCGCGATAAATACAAAATCCCTATAATAGGCGTAATAAAACCAGGCGTGGTTAAGGCAACAACTATAACACGAAACAATAGAATAGGTGTAATAGGGACATACGCCACTATAAAAAGCAGGGCCTATGAAAAAGAGATAAAAGCCCTCTCAAAAGATATCTTGGTATTTTCGCAGGCCTGTCCTATGTTTGTCCCGCTGGTGGAGGAAGGCTGGGTTAATGGGGATATAACGTTGCGTATCACCAAAAAATATCTCTCAAAGCTTATCAGTAAACATATAGATACACTGATTTTGGGTTGTACCCACTATCCGCTTTTAAGACCTGTGATATCTAAGATAATTGGTCAGGATGTAAAGATAGTTGATTCGGCAAGTTCAGTGGCTGAAGAGGCGCATAATATATTGACGGCACTTGGCGCCTTAAGAAAATCTTCCAAGACACCCAATCATAGATTTTTTGCTACTGATGCAGTAGAAAACTTTGTTAAAATTGGTGAAAGATTCTTGGGTTCAAAAATCAAAAGGGTCGAAAGGGCAGATTATGTATGAACTCATTATAAAATCAGGTTTTAGCGGAGCTCACTATCTAAGAGGATATAGAGGCAAATGCGAAAAACTCCATGGCCACAACTGGAAGGTGGAAGTAAAATTTGAAAAATCCTCCTTAAACAATATAGGGATAGCATCTGATTTTAAGATATTAAAATCAAAACTTAATAAAGTCCTAATAGAATTAGACCATAGCTTACTTAACAGCTTAACGCCTTTCAAAAAGATAAACCCTTCGGCAGAGAACATTGCTAGATATATTTTTAATAAACTTAAAAGTTCAATAAAACAAAAATCCCTTATCCTAACTTCAGTATCTGTATGGGAATCAGAAAATTCCTGCGCAATCTATTATGATTCTATATGACCTTGCATTTATAATTTTTGGAATTGCATACCTACCATACCTCATTATAACAAGGCGTTATAGATATGGCATGGCTAATAGACTTGGGTTCTTGCCCAGGGACTTAAAAGAGGCCTGTTCCAGACATAGAGTTATCTGGATACACGCTGTAAGTGTAGGCGAGATAAAAGCAGTAAGTATATTAGTTCCACTTTTGAGAAAGACATTCCCGCAACATCTTTTTATCTTCTCAACAGTTACGCATACTGGAAATAGAATAGCCAGAACTATTGCTACAGGAGAGGAAAAAGTTTTCTATCTCCCTTTTGATTTGAGCGTTATAGTAAACAAGGTTATAGAGATAATAAGACCAGAATTATTCCTGTGTCTAGAAACAGAGCTCTGGCCAAATCTTATCACAGCCCTTCATAGAATAAATACAAAGATTTTCCTTATAAATGGCAGGATCTCTAATAGGTCATATACCCGCTATAAAAAAATACGATGCATTATGACCAATATCCTGAGCAAATTTCATCTTATCCTTATGCAATCAGAGCTTGACGCAATAAGGATGTTAGCATTGGGAGGCCCAAAAGATAGAATCTATGTAACAGGCAATCTAAAATTTGACCTAACTTTTATAGAGACACCTAACAAAAGACGAGAACTAAGAGAAAGGCTTGGTCTCTCCGAAGAGGATATCTTAATAATGGCAGGGAGTACACATCCTGGAGAAGAAAACTGTATTATAAATTGTTTTTCAAATCTAAAAAGGGATTATAAAAACCTTTATCTTTTTATAGCGCCAAGACACATAGAGCGGCTGGCCGAAATAGAAAAACTTCTAAAAAAGAATGGTTTTAATCCAGTGAGATTTTCTGTTACATTATCCCCATCTAAACTACAGACTAATCAGGTCGTTATACTGGATAGTATCGGAGAACTTAAAACCCTTTATGTGGCAGCAGATATTGTAATTATTGGTGGGAGTTTGGTCAAAAAAGGGGGACAAAATCCAATAGAGCCAGCATATTTTTCAAAACCTATAATTATTGGAAAATATATATTTAATTTCCAGGATGTGGTAAAATCTTTCCTTGAAAATAAAGGAATCATACAAATAGAAAATGATGAGCTTTACTCTGCCATAAGATTCCTAATAGATAACCCTAAAGAAAGAAAACAACTTGGGCTCAATGCAAAAGAGACTGTGGATAAAAATACAGGGGCAAGCAAGCGGACAATAGACCTAATACTTTCCTCTCTATAGATATAAAGCAAGGTCTTTTGCTATATTAGAAAGGAGAACAATGGTTTACAAAATATTCAGAAAAGTTGTTCTACTTATTATGCTTTCAATAACTGCAGGACTACTTGCAAAAAATCTTGGACTTAATCCCAGACAGGTCCTTACGATATCTGTATTTTCTATGTCTATTTTGGGGACATTACTATTCTGGGATTTCCGTCTAAGCTTTGCATTTTTTGGAACATCCATTCTCCTGATTACGCGCACCCTTGACCTTGAAAATCTTATAAGATTTTCTTCTTTAGAGATAATCCTGTTTTTAATAGGGATGATGGTTATTATAGGGATGCTTAAAGACGCTGGATTCTTTGCCTGGGTTGTAAGTCTAATCTTGCGGATGAGAAATTTTACAGCAAAAAAATTTGTACTTGCGATCTCTATTACATCGATGCTTCTTGCAGGGGCGGTGGACGAAACTACCTCTATTATATTTATTGTAGCTGCGGTCCTAGAGATATGCGACTATTTTGAGGTAAACCCAACTCCTTATATCATAATTAGCGTATTCGCTACCAATATTGGTTCTATGAGCACTGTGTTGGGAAACCCAATAGGTATATTGATAGCCACAAAGTCAGGCCTAACATTTGAGGATTTTATATTAAAGGCATTTCCACTGGCAATAATCTGCCTTATTGTAGCAATATGTATCTCGATAATCTGGTTCAGGAAGTCCCTCAAAGAATTGGACCTTAAGATAAAAGAAGTTGGAGACAATGAGATGTTGATAAGACTAATCTCAATCCCTCCGGAAAAAGAGACAAAGATTGCACTTCTTGTATTCATTCTAACTTTATTTGGTCTGGCATTTTCTCACAGACTGGACTTATTCTGGGGTTTAGAGACAAATACGATTCTTTTAATTATACCATTATTTGTGGCAGGTATTATTATGATATGGAAGTCTCAGAAGGCGCGTAAATTTATAGAAAAGGATGTTGAATGGTGGACCCTTTTATTTTTTCTATTTCTTTTCGCGCAGGCAGGTGCCCTTAAATATACAAGCACAACAGATGTCCTGGCAAAAAAATTGACTGGCGCTGTAAAAAATAATGCTTCACTTCTTATGAGCGTAATATTGTGGCTCGGAGGATTTGCTTCAAGTGTGTTGGATAATGTAGTTCTGGTAGCTGCGGTTGTACCTATTATACAGAGTTTTAAAGGAATATATGTTGCGCTTCAGCCATTCTGGTGGGCATTATTATTTGGAGGATGTCTTGGTGGAAATATCACTCTTGTGGGCTCTACAGCAAATATTGTCGCCATTGGCATATTGGAAAAAGAACGTCACATAAAGATACATTTTTTTAATTGGTTCTGGATAGGGCTTATAATAGGCATACTAACAATAGCAATTACTTGGCTAGCTATATTAATAATCCCTTTTTACCGGGGATAATCTTTAACTCTTTATTTTCTAAGTAATTGGTGGAGGCGGCGGAAATCGAATCCGCGTCCTTTGATATTCCAATAAGAGTATCTACATGTTTAGCCTACCTTTTATTCTCGCCTTAAGGCCTCTGATAAGCGAGATGCCATAAGGCATAGTCTTTTCTATGCTATTCGCCTATTGCTAAAAGACATAAAGTCAACAGGCTATCCTGCTACCGTCGTCTATCAAACCCCGCAGGCAAGGTTTGTAGACGTCGCCGCCTTATTAGGCGACGCAAACCGCCTCGCTGGAAGCAAGAATGCTTTCAGCTTCAGCTACTGCATCGTAGTTGGCGTTTATTTTTGTGCCAGGTGTTTTACGAGGCCTCCTAGCAACCTCGACATGCTGCCCTTACTGAAATTACCAAAGTCGAAACCTTTCGCCCCCTTTTTTGGTAGAGACAAGAAAACCTTGCCTTTTTCAGAGCAAGATGACTTAACATTACATCGACCCACGATGCAAAAGAGAGCCTAAAGCCCGGGTTCCCTTCCTATGATGGGGAATTAACCCTTTAGGGTTTCATCACTTAGTTTACACTACCACACGTTATAAATCAAGAAAGGGCCTACCCGCCTTATCACTCCTCCTCGAAAACCAATAAAAAGTTAACCTCTCCCAATCTTTTTTGCCCTTATGATTGCCCGTTGCGCCTCTTTCTTCTTCAACTCCTCCCTTTTATCGTATTGTCTCTTTCCTCTTGCCAGACCAAGCTCAACCTTTGCCAAGCCTCTTTTAAAATAAACGCTCAATGGTATAAGCGTCAAAGGCCTCTGGTTAATCTGCATAGATAAGTAACTTATTTCCTTTTTATGAAGAAGTAATTTCTTCGGCCTCAAAGGGTCCTGCTCGCTTTGCCTGGTATATTCATAAGGGCTTATATGCATATGATACAAAAACACCTCTCCATTTTCAATCCTTGCAAAACTCTCAGCCAGACTCACCTTTCCAGCCCTTATTGATTTCACCTCACTTCCTTTAAGCTCAATACCTGCCTCAAATGTATCAATTATAAAATAATCGTGCCTTGCCTTTCTATTTACTGCTACAACTACTTTATCTTTTTTATCTATGGCCTTCATCTTATATTAATATAACAAAATACTCCCCCAAAATCAAGTAGTAGGGGAGGCTATGATGTTACAATTTTAAAATGTTAAGAATTATTACTATTTTAAAATGTTAAGATTTTGTGGTAGCCTTTTAGCTAAAAAAGGAGGCTATATAACTTAATACATCAGGAATTAACCCTTTAAGGTTGCATCACGCGCATGCACAGCCTAAAGGCTGGGTTCCCGCAGTATGGGGAATTAACCACCTCTTTTTTAGCAAAATGGTCTAACTAAAGGTTTCATCACGAATACGTCTTTTATCTTGCAATAAAACATTTTAAAATTGTAACATCACTTGGTAATTGCAGGGATTGACAGATATAGATTATAGCGGTATACTTTTCTTACTTATGCGGAAGTGGCGGAACTGGCATACGCGCAGGCCTCAGGAGTCTGTGGGCGAAAGCCCTTGTGGGTTCAACTCCCACCTTCCGCACCAGGCCTACAAATTATAGTTCCGCTGGAAAACTTTATAAAGATGGATCTCTCAGAAAGAGGGAGTTGAAGTGAGCTTTGCGCCGAGTAAAACGAGGAAAAGCTGCAACGGATAGGAGCAGCGTCAGCAAAGCGAGTGGCCGACTTCGCCCGAAGGGCGAAGCGCCAACTCCCACCTTCCGCACCATAAAAAACTAGTGATATCCCGCATTCTCCTTTAAGTTTTATCTACATTTAATCTGAATATATTAAATAAATCTACGTTTTCTTAAAAACAGGTATATACAGATAATAAAAACTAGGCAGACTATAGACATTTCAATAAATTCATCAAAAATCTCTCCCTTTCCAAATAAACGCACATCCTCTGCAATCTCAATCCCAAAAATCAATATTAGGGTAATAACTAAAGAAAAAAATTCCTTTCTCACCCATTTTAACCTAAAAATAAAATTTTTATTTTTAACTGATAAAATCTTGGGAAAATAGGCAGAAACTGTTTGCCGATAGGCTATATACTCTTCCCCAAACCTACTAAGGAGAAGTTTTTCTTCTTTTTTAATTACCGGGAGATATATCACTATATAAATGAAAATAAAAAGAAAAACCGCCCAAGTAGAAAAAAGTAAACTGATAATTCCACAACCAATAAGAAATGTCCCAAAATACATTGGATGTCTAATCAACGCATAAGGACCATCCTTAACCAAAATTCTACCGCCTTGTGATTTCTCTGCCTTATACCCACGACTTGCAATGCGAAATAAAAAACCAAAAAGTACTAAAACTATCCCTAGGGTATCAAACGCTTCATCCCAAAACTCATTTCTCCAATAAGGATAAAGGGTTTTGAAAAAGATTAATACCATTAATAATACTATAAAAACAATTAGACCTTGAATACGAATTCGTATTTTCATACTATTTTTATAGACTCTGTAAGGATATCCCAGAATAGGACGTCCCTCGTGCCCCTTCAATATATGGGGAATTAACTCTTAAGGGTTTCATCACTTTGAACAGCCTAAAGTCTGGGTTCCAGAACATATCGGGAATTTACCCTTTAGGGTTTCATCTCTTAGTAGCTTACATGATATGCGAGAATTTTCAATATCTTTTAGCCCTTTGTTTTAAAGGGCTGAATTGGTGTCTTATTTTCCTACTTAAATGCAACGCGGATTACAGGATTACGCCTATAAAAACGATTCTCATATCTTCACTGCCGCTATAACGACAAAACCACCCTTGCCAAAGCCTTTTTGAGGCTTCTTAACCGAATCTATTTTTTCCGGAAGTTTAAATATTGTCTGATAATAAGAAAACCTCTTAAAACCTACCTTTTCCAATAAACTTGTTAATTCTTTAACTCCGAAGAAATTTGCATGTTTATAAAATACGCTCTTTTTCTTTTGATAAAATTTCCCTAAAAAGCTCTCTTTATCTATTATAGCAACGATGATTTTCCCATTCTTCTTTAAAACCCTTCTTGCCTCACTCAATACCTTTAGAGGGTCTTTTACAAAACAAAGGGTTATGATAATTGCAACATAATCAAAAGAAAAATTCTTAAAAGGTAGTTTTTCGCCATGGCCAAATTTTATTTCTATCCCTCTTTTCTTGGCAATCTGCAAGCACTTCTTAGAATGGTCAACTCCATATTGAATGCCTAAGGCATGTGCAAATCTTCCTGTGCCAACACCTATTTCTAACCCTTTACCTTTTTTGGGGATAACCTTTCTAAGGGCTTCTATCTCTGATAAATAGACGAAGTTATGTTTATCATACCAGGCATCATATTTTTGATAGTACTGGTCAAAAATATTTTTTATCATTCCGATTTCTTAGGTCGCTCAGGACAACCCTCAAGCGCTGGTCGAATGGCTCATAAATCTAAATCTCCAAACCAACCATCATAAAATCTCTTGAGGTGTTCATATAGTTCTTTATCCATTATCTGTTTTTTAACATCCTTTTCTTTGAACGAATACTTGTAATTTGCACAGTAGTTGAGGATGATATCTCTGGCCTGATTGATTTTTTTAAACATCTCTTCGCAGTGTTTTTTATCCTTTTCTTTGCACCTGTCAGGATGATATCTCAAGCTTAGCTGGCGGTATGCTTCTTTTATCTCTTCTAAGGTTGCCTCTTCGCTTAAGCCGAATAATCTTCTTGCCTCATCAATCTGCTTAAAATCCATCATAATGCACTCTTGTATTGTTGATTAAATATGCTTTTTAATGGTGAAGCGCCTTTAACCACCACATCAAAATAATTCCCAGAATAAAGAAAAGCATAGAAATGCTAGATTTTTTTATATCAGGCTGGCGGTGTAACTCTGGAATTAAATCGCAAGAGGCAATATAAATAAAACCGCCTGCTGCAAAAGGAAGTAAAATGGTAGAAAAATTATTTATATGCGATGAAAAAATATACCCTATAACTGTTCCTAAAATAGCTAAAGTTGCAGAAATATAATTTAAAACAAGTGCCTTAAATTTAGAAAGTCCTCCATAAATCAAGATACCAAAATCTCCTAATTCCTGAGGTACCTCATGCATAATAATTGCCAATGTTGAAACTATCCCTATCCTAATATCCGTAAAGAAACTTACCCCAATTATAAGCCCATCGCCAAAGTTATGGAGGCCATCTCCAATGAGATTTAAATAAGTGAATGCGTGAATATCGCATTTTCCTTTATGACAATGCCGCCAGAAAAGATATTTTTCTAAAATAAAAAATAAA
>Ga0078972_1009903_pt1 | contig 18347 bp, 11 predicted proteins | sample YelNatPaOPGAMG01_FD_67568 | JGI IMG/M metagenome (GOLD analysis project Ga0078972, IMG submission 67568) | Hot spring thermophilic microbial communities from Obsidian Pool, Yellowstone National Park, USA - OP-RAMG-01 (SPADES assembly) (version 2) | ecosystem: Environmental > Aquatic > Thermal... | reverse complement strand
CGCGGGGGGCGGCGGGGGGGCGGGGGGGGGGGGGGCGGGGGGGACACAAAGCCGGGCCACATTCCATAGACCGTGTCCCTCGACCGGACGATAGCGACGGCGGCGCATCCAGCCTGATAAGCCCGCCATCCAAGCGAGCAGCAACAAGCTGCCGCTGCCAAAAAACATCATGGCCCGCACTTCGTGGTCCTCAATGCGCCCGCAGCTAGCCAGAAGAACGCTGCCGCCGACCAGCGCGGCGCCAACGGTCGCCCAACTCCAATACTGCCGACGCCTTTCCCTTCCTCCTGCACAAGGGGGAGCAACGACGAAGGCGCCTTCGCCCGACATCTGCCCAGCCAAGAGCGCCCGAGGTGCGACACGGCCCAGCGAGAGCACTGCCCCGGCCACCGTAAACACACTGACAAGGAATGCGGAACCGGCGCCGAAGATCAGGCTCAACGGTTCAAAATGGGGCCGCAAAAACGATTGCAGGGTCTGTCCCGGCCACAGTGTCGCCAGCAAGTGCAAGAGCAGGCGGGCGTACAACATCGCCAGGCATGAACCGACTACCGCCCCAGCGGCCGCCAGCACCGCCCCTTCCCCCAAAAGCAGCCGCTGCACCGCAGCCCGACGATACCCAACCGCCATCAGCAGACCGATCTCCTTGGCCCGGCGATCAATGTTCAGGCGGAATAGCAGACCGACAAGCAACAGGGAGGCCGCGATGAGGAAGAAGCTGAACCCAAGGAACAGCAAGGCAAAATCGGCACCCCCATTGCTGGCTTGCAGCGCCTGCTTGCGAACCGCGTTGAATACGAGACCGCCTTGGGCTGGATCGAGGCGAGCAAGCAAATGTTTCTTAAATGTCGCAGCTGCTTGGGAAAGGTCTCTTCCCGTCTCGGTCGCTAGCCGCACCGACGTCAGCCGGCCAAAGCGGCTGCCCCAGAGGCGCTGGCCGACCGCCAAGTTCACATAGGCTTTCGGCGTGGTACGATGTTGACGCCAGTATTCTTCGTCGCGCGGCTTGATGCGCCTGTTGTCGTAGGGAAACGGGGGATCCCAGTCGGTGAGGCTCAGTTTGTCGGTGATGCCGGGAAACTCCGGCGTCAAGTCAGGATCGTCCGCGACGCCTTGCAGCGGGACGTAGCCGGCCAAGCGAAACGTTGCCCGCTCTTCATGCAGCTCGCCCTGATGCGTCGGAGGAAAGAACGACAGGGTCACTTTCGTGCCAGTCTGGCGTGGCAAGGGCGAGTCTTTCCAATCTGCCAGTACGATTGCATCGTCCGCCAGTTGCTTCATCTCTGCCGGGAGAAACGGTCCCAAAGGCGGTGCTTGCGTGGGATCAAGAGCGGCAACGACCGAATAGGGTATTTCTGCACCGTCAGCGGCGATGGTATTGGCAAGGTAAACGAGCGTCGGAGCTGCACGCAGATGACTTTCCTTGGCTGCGGCCAGCGCTGCATCCGCGAGGAACGGTTCGAGCAACAGTTGCTTGCTCTCCAAACTCAGATAATAGCGATTCTTGCGATAGAAATTTTCGACTTCCGCGCGCGTTAACGTCGGCATTCGACCGGGATGGATCGCTTCGACAACAGAAGCAGCCAGGCGCTCGCGCCATTCGCGCGGTTGCAGGTTGCCGTCGTGGTTTTTGTCGAGTTGTTGGAACAATGCCTCCACGCGATCGTCCGGTCCTTGCAAAACCAATCCCCAATCCGCGAGTTGCAGATGAGAGCGCAACGGTCCTTCCAGCGAGGAATGCACGCCGCCGACGAGCAGGGCGTTACAGCGCCCAATCAAACCGAGCCGCTGTTGGAGCGCAGCCAAGGGAACGAATGCGGTGCGCGGCGCTTCCAACTCTGGGTGCAAATGGAACGGATCTGCGGCGTCCTCAGCCCTGAGCACTTCTCCCACCGTCAGCGGCCAATCCTCCAGGACCGATTCGTCGTCGCGTCGGCCCAACAGGGTCTCACGCGGAATGGCGCTGGGCTTTTGCAAACGCAAAGACACCATGTCTCCTACCGTTACGCCCAGCTGTTTTCCCAGTACGCTATTGAGGACGACACAATCGCCCTCGCTCCGTTCCTTGTTTTCTCCAAAGGCGGACCAGAAACGGTCCTCGACGCCCAGGACGGTGATGCCGCCCATCTGCCGGCGCAGTGTTTTTGCACTTCCCTTGGCGCGCACTACTATCGTGCCCTGTAACAAAATGACCGGGCAAACATGCTCCGCTGCTCCCGTCCATGCCAGGTCGCTGGCCAATCCTTGACGGAAGAACCGCGGTGCGACCAGCGCTTCCTCGACCCAGCCGAGTTGGTGCAGGGTGCGTTCGCGCAGGCTGCCGCGCAGCGAATCGCCGACCAGCAGAGCGCCGGTCAACACAGCAGTGCCGACGACGACGCCAAGGAACACGGCCATATTGCCGCGCCAATGAAACAACAGGTTCCGCAAACGCAGACGTTTGAGCGTCATGACAATCCTGAACGGATGCGGGTCTCGGGGCGGGATGCCGGTGATTGTAAGCAACCGTCTTCCATCAACAGGATACGGGGGAAGAGGTCGGCCAATTCCAGACTATGGGTTACCACGATGAGGATGTTCTGTTCCTCGCGGTGCAGGTCGAGCAGCAGTTTGCCAATCGCGGCGGCGGTGCGGCGATCGAGATTGCCGGTCGGCTCGTCCGCCAAGAGCAATACGGGGCGATGAATGAGGGCCCGCGCCACGGCCACGCGCTGCCGTTCGCCGCCGGACAGTTCAGCCGGCCGATGGTCGAGACGATCACTCAGGCCGACGCGATCGAGCAATTGCCGCGCCCATGCCTTCATGGCTTGACGGTCCTCGCGGGCCACGAGCGTGGGAATCAACACGTTTTCCAACACAGAGCACTGCGGCAGCAAGTAATGGTCCTGGAAAACGAAGCCGATATGCCGATTGCGAAAATCGGCCAATTCGCGCTCCGGCAGGGCGAAAGGATCACGACCTTCCAGACGTACCTCGCCGCGTGTTGGGCGGTCGAGCGTGCCCAGAATGTGCAGCAGCGTACTTTTGCCGGAGCCGGACGGCCCCATGACCGCCAAAGCCGCGCCGCGGTCCAACTCCAACGTCACATCACGCAGGACGGGCAGGGGGCCACTGCGGGTCGGGTACTCCTTGGCGAGATGTTGGACGTGGAGGGACATTAAAAACACATCACCAGGTCAGCAAGGACGGAGCCACAGGCCAGTAAGGATCAGTGTAGACGCTCCTGTTTCTTCTTGCCAGTCCACCGCGCCAGCCCGCCGCGCCAGTCCGCCGCGCCAGCCCGCCGCGCAAGCAAGGGTGCCTTCTGGGGCCTTCTGTTTTGCTTGCAGGGCGGATTGATTGGGGTGGAAAATTCACGCAACCAGGCGGGAGATGGCGGCGGCAGTGTCCGGAGCGACTTCAAACGGAGCATCCACGGCACCGCCGCTGCTAATCATTTTCGTTGTCAGGAACAAGACTTCGAGGTCGCCGCTCAGACCGCAAATAATCAGCCGACCGCCCGTATCGAGCAGTTGACGCCGCAAGCTCAAGAGCGGCCAAAAGGCAACACTGGAGAGATAGCGGACGTGCTGCAAATCGACAACAACGCGGTTGACTCCAGCTTTCTCCTGGGCGAATTGCATTTCCTCGCGCAGCTGCTGGGCTGTCTCCTCACCCTGGATGCGCGATTGAACAATCGTCAGGACGAGGACGCCTTGATCTACGAAACTATGGAGAAGCGGGTTGGCGGAGGGCATGAGGCACTCGGGGTTAAGGGTCTGAGAAACGAGTCTAGGAACAACCTAACGCAGAAAAGCACCAGAGACAAGGTGTGTGCCTGCGGTGGCAGGGCTGTTTCCTTCTCTGGTGCTTCTTCATGATAGGCGAGATGGGTAGGTGCCCATTGGCCCTAGTGTGACGAAATCGCCGAGAAGGAAACGGCCCTGCCTGCGGTGGGACTGCCGCTGGATTTTGGCGAGCAGAGCGGCTTAAGCGCCAGCGGTCTTTTCCCTCCCCAGGGGAAGGGAAAAGTCCGCTAGTTCGAAGCTTTTTCTGGAAGCCTTCTAGTTTTCAGGCAGTGCGGCTAAAAGCAGTCCCAGGTCATCGTCTGGAAGGCAGGTCACGGCATCGAGAGAGGCCGGCAACAACAGCGTGTCGCCGGGGGCCAAGGGGAGTTCATCCACGCCGCTTTGCGCCCGGCCGCGTCCGTGCAGGACCAGCAAGACCTGCACGGCGCCGCCATTCAAGGCGACCGGCCTTCGAGAGAAGAGATATTCCAGAGTAAAATAGGGGCATTGGACCAGCCGTTGCCGTAAGGGGCCTGTGGCCCCGCCTCTGGGATAGTTCGTCGCCCGGAGGGGTTGAAGAGGACCGCTGCTCCAGTCGATGCAAGCCAGGGCCTCTTCGAGGTGCAGCTGCCGCCTTCGTCCGTCGGCGTCGCGGCGATCCCAGTCGAAGAGGCGGAAGGTGGCGTCGCTGGTCTGCTGCACTTCGGCCATCAGCACGCCGCCGCCGACGGCGTGGACCGTGCCGGCAGGTAGGAAGAAGCAATCACCGGGGCGAGGCGAAAACGAGCGCAGGCACTCGACGACGGTGCCTTGCCGCAGGGCCTTGCGCAAGTCGTTCTCCTGGACGCCCGGCAGGAGTCCGGCATAGATGCGGCTTTCCGGGGCCGCCGCCAATACAAACCATGCTTCGGTCTTGCCGCTTTCGCCCGGCCGCAGCCGGGCCGCGTCGGCGTCGCTGGGATGTACTTGCACCGACAACCAGTCCCCGGCATCGAGCCATTTCACCAGCCAGGGGAAGCGTGGCAAGCGTGCGGCCGCCGCCCCGAGCAACGCCGTCGCATGATGTTCCATCAAATACCGCAGGGTCTGTCCCTTATAAGGCCCGCTGGCAATGACGCTGACATGAGAGGGATGATCGCTGATTTCCCAGGATTCGCCGTAGGGGCTGTCCGTAGGCAGGGACTTGCCCAGCACTTCGCCAAGTTGCCGGCCACCCCAAACCATTGGACGGAGATACGGTTCAAAGCGGAGAGGCGTGTTCACAGAGCAGCTCCTAGGCGGCAGCGGCTTGGCCTTGGCCTACAGACGAGCGATAGGCGGCGATGACTTCTGCACACAGACCCATCATACGGATACGACCGTGGTCCATCCAGATGGCCTGATTGCATATGTGGGGCAAAGAATCCAGATCGTGGCTGACCACGACCAGCAAATGCGCCTTGGCCATCATATCGCGCATCCGCTCGCGCGCCTTGCTCTGAAAAGCCAAATCGCCGACGCTGAGCACTTCGTCCACCAGCAAAATCTCCGGCTCGATGGCCGTGGCGATCGAGAATGCCAACCGTACCATCATACCGGAGGAGTAGTAGCGCACCGGCATATTGAGGAAGTCGCCCAACTCGCTGAATTCGGCGATGGCCTGCTTTTTGGCGCGGACACTGGCCGGCGTTTCCCCCTGGAGATAACTGCGGTAGGCGATGTTCTCCCAGCCGTTGGCCTCGATCTCGAAACCCAGGGCGAGGTCGAACAACGACGAGACGCGGCCCTCGACGAGGCGACGGCCGCTGCTGGGCTGATAGATGCCGGCCAATAGTTTCAGCATGGTGCTTTTGCCGGCGCCATTGTGGCCGATGATGGCAAGCCGATCGCCTTGATTGAGGCGCAGGTTGATGTCTTGCAAGGCCCGTACTTCCATGATCGGGTTTTGCGATTGCAAGAACAGGCGCTTGATGAGGAAATCCTTCAGACCAATTCGACGCTCCCGGCGAACGCGGAAGGTCAGGTTCACGTGCTCCAGCTCAATTCGGGCCATCGCAAGTCCTTTTATAAATGGAAAATCAACCGTCGTTCCTCGATCCACAACGCCGCCGCCGCCGTCGCGCCCAGCAGCAGAACCACGGCTGTGGCAAGGGCATAGGTCGTCACACTCGGAATGCGCCCCAGCAAAATCGGCTCGCGGATCAGGTCGAGAAACGGCACCAACGGATTGCACTGGAGCAGCAGAGTCAGCCGGTGCTTGTCCTTGAAGGCATCGATACGATACATGACAGGGGTCAAGTAAAACAAGCCTTGTAAGCCGATTTCCACCAAATAGCGCGTGTCCCGAAAACGGACGTTGAGCAAGCCAGTTAAAATGGAAAGGCTCCAGCCGAACAGGAGCAGCAGCAGACAAGTAGGCAACAGACTGGGCAAAGCCAGTAATTGATGAAGGCGCGTAGCGGAGGGATTTCGGTCAAGGTCCGGTCCCGCCAACAGACCAATGACAATCGCCAAACCCAAGCCCACCGAGAAATGGAAGGCAGCCCCCAACACGGTACGCAGGGGATAAATGGCCATCGGCGCGGGGTGCTGGCGAATGTACGATTCGCCCTGGAAAAAGCAAAGACACCCTTGAACCAGCGTGGCCCCAAAAAAGCCCCAGAACGTCAAGCCGGTAAACACAAAGGGAGCATAGGAGCGCAAATCTTGACCAAAGGCGCAGGAAAACACCACACACAGGATCGCGGTCATGGCGATGGGATGCAGCAGCGACCAGAAGATGCCCAGCATCGAACCGCGATAGCGTGAACGCAGATCCATTTTCACCAGCGACAACCAAAAGAAGCGGCAATTCCAAATCGCTCCCAGGTAGGCGTGCATGCCTCCTCCTTCCATCTTCCGGTTTGCCGCCCACCCTTAAGCGAGCGCGGGCGCGCTCCTTTTCAGGTTGCGGCTAACCGCAGCGGCCCTACCTTTCGGGCGTATTGGCTGATACCATGATGGGGGGGAAAAATCAATGAGATGTAGCAGCGGCTTTTACTCAGAAGAGGGGTTTGGGCGCAGGGAAGGACTTTTCCTCATCTTCCTGCCGCCAGGCCTTGCGTACCTGCCGCAGCGAGAGACCGACCTAATCCCAATCCCTGCTTTACATTACGTTCGCTAAGCTGCGTGAGCGCCGCACAGCGGCAAGGATCGCGCGGGATGAAACAATTATGCGGACGGTGCCGCGCATAGGGGATGCCGGCCGACTTCGGTTCGGGAATTTTCGCTGGCGGCGCAAGTTGCGCGTTTTCTAGAATTCCTATTGTTGAGGATAGGACTCGGCGCTCCGAGGTTGCTATCCACCCGCTGCCGTTTTTTGCGGCAAAGGCGGATGCTCAACAAAAGATCAGGGGGTTGACCATGTTCGCAGTTCGCCGCCTCTTTGCTGTCGGTTCGGTGTTGATGCTCTTTGGTCTGTTGGCCTCTACCCATCTGTGGGGCCAAGCAGGCAAACGAACCCCAACTTTGCTCGACAGCACCGAACCGAAACGGCCCGTCGATCCGGGCGTCGATTCGTATGAGGCCGCTGAGATGTCGCTGTCGCGTTTCGCCGATCAGCCGCTGGTTCTCTATCATCAGCCGGACCAAAAGGAAACGCTGTTGGCCCTGCAAGTGAAACCGCCTCTGAAAGCAGTTCCTCCGCGGCCGCGTGATTGCCTCGTCCTTATCGATACGGCCGCCCATATGGCTGGCGGCGACTTGCAAACGGCGCAGACGCTCTTGCACACCTTCTTACGCCAGCTCGGCAACGAAGATCGCATCGCACTGTGGACTGTCAATACCAAGCATCATGACTTAACCAACGGCTTCCAAACGAGCCAAAACCTCAAGACAGCACTCAAGAAGCTGAGCGAAGAATATCCGGCAGGGGCCGTCAATCTTCGCGATGCGCTGCCGGAAGCCATCAAACTCTTCGACGGCAAACAGGACCGCCAACATGTCCTTCTCTTCTTGGGCAGCGGCCAAAGCCTCGCCGGTCCCCTTGACGCTGAACTGCGCGCGTCCTTGTGCAAAGAGATGACGGCCAATCACATCGCTTTTTACAGTGTGCCTTTGGGCGGTCATCTCGATCCGTATAACCTGCACGGTTTGGCCAACTGTACCGGCGGCAAAGTAGTCCGCTACGGACTGGGCAACACGCCCGACAAATGGGCCGCCCAGCTATTCGAGGCGTTGAACCAGCCTGTTCTCTACGACAGCGAAATCCAGCTGCCGCCCCAGGTTGCTGAAGTGTTGCCAACCAAACTGCCGCCGCTGCGGCCTGATGTGCCGACACTACTAATCGGCAAGTGCGCCGGAGGGGCAGCCCAGAAGGAGGGGCGCTTCGATTACACTCTGACGGGCAAGGTCAACGGAGAGGAAGTCCACATCGCTGTTTCGGAGAAGACGCCTCTACCCGACGAGGATAATTATTTCTTGGTCAACATGTTCGAGCAGTGGCGGACCCAGAAGGATCGTCCTGCTCTGCTTCAGGCCGACCGGGCCTTGGATTTTGCCTTCCAGACCAATCAGCTGGCTCGTGCCGATTTGGTCATCCAGGCCGAGTGGGCCCTGGAAAAGAAAGAAATCGATGCCGCGGCGCGCCTCTTTCAAAGGGCGCTTCAGGCCGATCCCACCTCCGCACGAGCCAAGGCCGGCCTCAAACTGGTTGACGAGTTGCGCTCGGGCAAGAAATCAATGGACGACCTCAAGAACTGGCTCCAGTTCAAGAAGGGCGAGACTTTTACGCGCTTCCAGCAGGGGCGGCGTATCCTGTTGCCAGCCGAGCAACTGTTCGTGGACGCCGACCAGAAAGAGGCCGACAAGAAAGACAAGCCGCCGTTGGCCCCAGACCAGGCCGAGCAAAATCGTCTCAACGAGGTCCGAGGGCGACAAGCCATCATCGATCAGCAACAAAAAGAGATCGTCGATGACGCCATTCGTCAGGCCAACCAAATGGTGGCGACACGCCCCGATGACGCCCATGAGTTCCTTAAGCGAACCCTGGACAGCGTGCGCACCAATCCCGATATCAGCAACGAGATGCGTGCGTCCCTGAGCCAGCGCCTGGAGCGCGCTATTCAGAATGTGGACATTCGCGGCGCCGTAGTCAAGCGCAATCAGGAGGAAGCGTTGCGGCTGATGGCTGCTGCCAACGCGCGGGCCACCATTGGTGCGCAAGAACGAATGGAGCAAGATGCCATCCGCGCCCGCATGCGCGTTTATCACAACTTGATGGATCAGGCGCGCTATCAACCAGCGTATCGTCAGGCTCAGGCGATTCGTCAAGATCTCATCGATCAAGGCTTGCCGGTGCCGCCCGCCGTAACGGGGGGCTACACCACCGGCTTGGTCGCCTATCACCTCCGCGAAGTGCAAGAGCTGCGGCGCATTCGCCAAGAGCGCTGGCTGGCCACTCTGCTGGAGGTTGATCGCTCGCACATTCCCTTCCCGGATGAGCCGCCCGTCGAGTTTCCGCCGGCAGCCACCTGGAAAGCGCTGTCGGAGCTGCGCAAAGGACGCTACGAATCGGCTACCTTCGGCGCCGATCTGCCCGAGCGCGGCATTCGTCTGCGCCAGACACTGTCGCAGGAAATCAATTACGAAGGTCTAGAGGATCCCCGCGCCACCTTGAGCGATGCACTGGAGCAGCTCTCCAAGCGTTACGGTCTCACCTTCGACATCAACGAAAAAGCGTTCGAGATGGATCAGCTCAAGGACGTGGCGCGGACGCCCATCTCGGATCCGACGCCGATCCCGCCGATGCGCACCACTCTCTCGACGGTGCTGCGCAAGATCCTGCGGCGCGTGCCGGCGCCCAGCGGCACGACCTATCTCATCCGCCGCGATGTCATTGAAATTACCACAGGCACCTTCGCTGCCGCCGAAAAGACCGTGCGCGTCTACCCGGTCGCCGACATTGTGACGCCACTTCCTATGTCCTTCAACCCGTTGATGCTGATGGGTTCAGCCACCATCTTTGGCCTCAGCGCCGGCGCCTTGGGTGGTTTCGCGGGCATCGGCGGCCTGGCCGGCTTGGGGGCCCTCGGTATACGGGGCGGTCTGGGCATGGCCGGGCTGGCTGGCATGGCCGGGCTGGCTGGCATGGCCGGGCTGGGCGGCCTGGGCGGCATTGGCGGTATCGCTGGCCTGGGCGGCGGCGGCTTCAATCAGCTCGGCGTCGGCGGCGGTATGGGCGGCGCCCAAGGTTTCCAGGGCAATTTCCAGGGAGCGGCCAATCAGGGCTTTGGCGGCATCATCGGCTTTGGCGGGCAACAGCTCGGCCAGTTCGGCAACCTGGGCGGTCAGTTCGGCCTTCAAGGCGGCGACCAGAGCCAAATGCTCATCACCCTCATTCGCCAAGTAGTCGGCCGACCCAGAGATTGGGCCATCAATTTCGACCCGATCACCGGACAGCCGATTAATCCCCTGGACGATCAGGCCAACGCCCCGGAGGGCTTGAACCAGGAGAACAATCAGCTTGGGTTCTTCCCTCCGGCAGAGGCCTTGGTGGTCAAAGGCAGCTCGACCATCCATACGCGGCCCAGCAATTTGATTATCAATCCCAACGCGCCCATGGCCGCTTTGCCCAAGCGCGATCCCAAGATCCAGGTGGCGGGCGGCGCCGAGGAACGGCCCGATCTCGACCCCAAGAAGATCTGGCAGGAAGCCTTGGTCAAAGGCGTCAAGAATCGCGGCCTGATTATTGCCACGGCGGATTTCCTGGTCTTGGCCAACAAGTTCGATCATGCCGTCGAGTTCCTCAAGGCCAACTTACGGCAGGGCATCGTCGTGGAGCCGTGGGTGTATAAGGCGTTGGCGGTGGCCTTGCGCCTTTCGGGCGGCTCCATAGAAGACATCGAGCGTGCGGAAGTGTCTCCAGCCGACATGGAACCGAAGAACGCCCGCGGCTACCTGGAGGCGGCGGCGATCTTGGCCCAGGATGAAAAATACGGCCTGGCCCTGGCCTTCTGCCGGCAAGCGGCCCTGCTGGAACCGGGCACTCCCTATGCTTATGAGGAGGCGCTGGGCTATGCCGAATTGGCCCGTGATCCCAAGGCGATGCAGTGGGCCGCGGGCAACTTGTTGAGCCGCGATTGGCCAGTCGAAAACAAAGCGTTACACGAACGGGCCTGGCAAAAAGTGGAAGCCCTGAGCAAACTCCTCGCTCAGCAAGGACGCAAGGATGAGGCGGAACGCCTGGCCGATGCCCTTGCCGAGACGAGCCGGCGCGACCTGGTCATCAAACTCAACTGGCAGGGCGATGCCGATCTCGATCTGCACGTCTTGGAACCGACCGGCAGTCTATGTTCGCCCCTGCACCGGCAGACAATCGGAGGCGGCGTCTTGATTGGCGATTCGCTGGCCGACATGACCAGCGAAACATATCTGGCCGCCGAAGCTTTCTCCGGCGACTACGAAATTGAGATCGAAAAGGTCTGGGGGCATCCGCTCAACAACAAGGCTCAGCTGAAGATCATTCACCACCAGGGTACGCCGGACGAACGCGAACAATTGCTCACCGTTGAGCTGAAGTCGCGTCATTCCGAGCGTATCAAGGTGAAGCTGGAGCAGGGACGGCGCACCGAGGCAGCTTATGTGCCGCCGCCCAGCGCCCAGAAAAAACCGGACACAGCGGCGACGGCGCCGGACAATCCAGACAAGGTGCTCCACAAGCTGCGCGTCTTGGCAGATCCAGAAGTAACCGGTGTTGGCCGGTCCATCACAGGCGACCTCGTCTCCCAGGGCCGACCCGTTTTGCCCAACCCGCCGCCCACTCGCGGCGTCAGCAAGGAAGTACCGGACAAGGACTGCACCTTGTATCAAACGCGTATCAAGCCATTTGTGCAGAACGCACTGGATGTGACCGCCTCGGCCGTGCTATCCGCCGACCGCCGCTATCTGCGCTTATCGGTGACTCCGGTCTTCAACACCGTGAAGGTCGCCCCCAATACGCCGGTCGTGGTTAACCCCACTATTCCCGGCGCACGCTGACCGATTGAATTGTTATCGGGGCCGCGACGATGGGGAAGCGCAACGAACGCTCCCTTCCCGTCGCGGCCTTGTTTGTCTGATGCACCTCCATCTTGCCCTCTTTCGTTTCTCCGCGTATCCTGGAACAATTAAGTTTCCCTCCATTCCCGAAGGTCCTACCAATGGACGTGCGATTGGTAATCCGGCGAAAAGGTAAGCGCGTTTGGACCGCGCAGCTGCGTCACACGGAGGCCACCCTCGGCCGCGCCCGCGGCTGCACGGTTCGCATTCCCTCGGCCCAAGTCAGTCGGTTGCACTGCCGTTTGCGCATGGAAAAGGGACTAGTCACCGTCGAAGATCTCGAAAGTGTCAATGGCACCTTCGTCAACGGAAAACGCATCCGCGAACCCGAAATCATACATCCAGGCGACCGTCTGAGTATCGGGCCAGTGACGTTCGTGGTGGAATACGAACTGTCCACCACGACGCTGCAACCACTCAACGACGAAGAAGTTTACCAAGCTCTGGAAACAGAGTCAGACGTCGAACTGGTCGAGGAAACAAATTCTCAACCAGAAACGCAGCCACCCTTGCTGACGGAAGCGGAGGCTGAAGTCGTTGGGGAAGCCGGCACGCAACGAGCCGCCAAGCCGCCGCCAGAGGAAAAAGAAGGGTTGGAAGTGATCGAAGAGCCGACAGATGTAGAAGCGGTTCCCCTTGTAGAACAGGACGAAATACACCTGTCCGACAGCGGCACGTTGCGCGATTTCCTCATCGAGTTGGATGACGCCGACAAACGGCCCAGCAAATAAAACCCTATCGCAAGTTGGCCGAGTACGAATCTTTGCAAAAGAAACAGGGGAAAAATCACGGCGGATTTGCACATTCGGCAAATGTGTTCTACAGTTCTGGTGTGGCCGGTTGAGGCAATGGCTGGACCGGCGACAATAGCGAAAGCAGGGCGGCGGCTTGGGCCGTCCTCGATAAAGGCAAACCCGTCGTGAGGCGGGGACGCAAAGCTATGGGCTCTTAACCGTCCGAGGGGGGACGGATAAGGCTGCCAGGCTACCGAAGGGATGGACGGGACCCGTAAGTAAGTCTGGTCCTCCGGCGCTCTCTTGCGAGAGCGCCGGATTTTTTTTGTCCGCTTATCCGGATTCAGCCGTAGACAGGGATATTACTTCTTGCCAGCCTTCTTGGCCTTGTACTCGTTGATATACTTCTCGGGGTTTTCCCGGAAGGCGTCAGCACAGCCGGAGCAGCAGACATAATAGGTCTCGCCTTTGTAGCTGACGGCGATGGTGCCCAGACCGCCGGAGACGACGCACTCGTTTTTCTTGTCCACCTTGCCCAGACTCACGCCCTCCCGTGTGAAAGCAACCAGGTAATCCTTCCGCCATAAGGTCGTCCCTTCGTTTTTGTGAGCGAGGCGGTAGATGAAGCGATCACCCTCGGCAGCGGTGCTCATGGTGATTTGTTCTGTCGCTTTTGTGTCGGGATTCGTGCGTTCCAGTTTCAGGATCTGGCGTTCGATCTTGCCTTCGAAGACAAGTTTGTCACCGCTTTTAGCGGTGGCGGTCAATTGGTAGAGTTTCTTTTGAGGCAGGTAACGCAGCTCGGCGGACTTGAAAAGTTTGCCGTCCTGGACACTCATGGCCAGCCAGGCGTCGTCGCCTTTAAAACACCAGCGCCAGCTGATGGTTTCACTCCAGATCGGATCGCGGGGACTGGGACGCGGCTTATCAGGACCGCCAGTACCTTTCCAGCTGCCAATGAATTCTTGCAGTTCCTTGAGGGCCTCTTTGGTTTGCGGTTTATCCGGGTTGTCAGCGGCCCATGCTGGCGCAAGCAGAGCACTCAGAAAACTCAGCGCGATGAATCGTTTCATAAGTCCTCTCTTTCTGGTGGAATTACGGGCAATCCAATAAATAAAGTGTTGTATTTGCGTTACCGGTCACCAATTGCTTGCCCCCCGGAGTGAAAGCCATCGTGGTCACGAAGGGGCGTGGCTCAGCCAGGAGAGGCAGGTGCAGGTCCCACTGGCGCAGCTCTTTGCCGCTGGCACAATCCCACAGCTTGATGACGTTGTCCCCTGCCACGGTGGCGAAGCGCGTACCGTCCGGGCTCATGGCCACGGCCATGATCTTGTGCTTGTGGGCGGGGATGGTGTGCAGCAGCTTGCGTTCAGGCAGCTGCCAAACTCTGACCTCGCCGCTATTATCGGCCGTCACCAACGTCTTTTTGTCCGGCGTCAGCGCCAGATCCATGATTTCGCGCGATTTATCATGGACCTTCCACTCGCCGCCGAGCCGCTTTTGCTTGAACACGTCCCATAGGTGGACCGAGCCGTCGGTTCGCCCTACGGCGGCCAGAGAGCCGTCCGCGCTGAGCGTCAGGCACTTGCTCGCCAAGTCGTTCAGCTCGAAGGAAATGTCCTGTTTGCCGTTGCTCACGTCAAAGGCGCCGATTTCCGCCAGCGCCAGCCAGGCGACCACTTTCTTGCCGTCGGGCGTGGCCGTCATTACCGGGATGCCGTCGAGTTGCGGACCGTCATTGCGGATGGTGCGGATTTCCTTGCCGGTGGCTGCGTCCCACAACTTGAGCGTGCAGTCCTTGTCGGCAGATATAAGAGTTTTACTATCCGGTAAGAAGGCGACAGCAGTGATCTCTTTGGGATGGCCTTCGAGAACGAACAGCTCGCGGCCAGTCGCCCGTTCCCATAAGCGAACCGTTTGATCGGCGCTGCCCGAGGCCAACAGCTGGCCGTCCGGACTGACGGCCACAGCAGTGATCTCCTTGTTGTGGCCGCGGTCGTTGGCGCTCTGCTGACCAGCCAACTCCCAGAGCTTGACAGTCCGATCTACGCTGGCCGAAACAAGGTAATGACCCTCCGGGCTGAACGCCACCGAAGTGACCCAGTTGGTGTGGCCCTGATACGAATACAATTCGAGACCCTGACTCACGTCCCAGAGTTTCACGACCTGATCGCCGCCGCCGGAGGCCAGCAACTGGCCGGTAGGACTGAAGGCTGCCGTGCTAACGACGTTGCTGTGTCCCCGCAATATTTTCAACGGCGCAATGCCGCTCTTTACACTCCACAGCAAGATGCGCTGATCGCCGCCGCACGAGGCCAATAGCTGGCTGTCCGGACTGAAGGCGACGGCGCTGACAGCGGCGCCGTGCCCCCGTAGCGTACGTTCTTCCTTCATGGTTTGGGCATCCCAGAGTTTGACCGTGCGATCGCCGCCCGCCGAAGCGATATGCTTACCGTCGCGGCCCCAGGCCACGGCGCTGACGACCGCTTGATGGCCCTTGAGCGAATGCAGCTCCTTGCCCGAGGCCACGTCCCAGACTTTGAGGAGGCGATCTGCACCAGCGGAGACAAGTCGCTTGCCATCTGGGCTGAAAGCGGCCGAGGTCACAGCGGCGGTGTGTCCGGTCAGGGTGCGGACTTCCCGGCCGCTAGCGCCGTCCCACAATTTCAGCGTCTTGTCTCCGCTACAGGTAACAATGTATTTGCCGTCGGGGCTGTACGCCGCCGCCGTCACCGGCGCGCGATGACCCTTAAGGACAAACTCTTCTTTGCCGGGGTGAACCGGCCAGACACGGGCCACTTTATCGGAGCCTGCCGAGATGACGTGTCGGCCTTTCGGATCGAACGCCGCCGTCCAGACCGGCCCCTGATGGCTGCCGAGCTGTTGATAGTGTTCGTCGTCGCCGACATCCCACAGACGTACCGTCTGATCCATGCTGCCGGAGGCGAGAGTTTGGCCGTCGGGACTGAAGGCCAGACAGGTGACGCTGCCGCTGTGTCCGCCTTGCAAAACGCGAAGGGAGTGGCCGAGGGCTGCGTCCCAGATGCGAATGCTGGCGTCCTCGCTGCCGGTAGCCAAGCGCTTGCCGTCGGGACTGAAGGCGAGGCTGAGGACTTGCTTGCTGTGGCCTTCATAGCTCAGCCGTTCGCTGCCGTCGCTGATCGCCAAAAGTCGGGCCGCGTTAGGCTCGCGGGAGCCAACGGCGATGGACTTGTTGTCGGGATGGAAAGCGAGACAAAACAATTCGCCGCGTAACGGACCGGAAGCCAGGCGTATGTTTGCAGTCTGCGTATCATAAATGCGCAAGATGGGATCTTTGCCGCCGCTGAGGGAAGCGAGCAGCTTGCCGTCGGGACTAAAAGCAACGGCTTTTATAAGTGCATTGTGGCCGGGCAAGTCATGTTTGAGGTTCCCTGTGGCCGTTTCGTAGACCCACAGATGTTTGTCTTCGCCGCCGCCAGCCAGCAGTTTGCCGTCCGGGCTGAAAGCGAGACTATTGAGATGCTCTTTATGTTTATTGAGGACCTTGAGCAGCTTGGCGGTAGCGGCGTCCCAGAGCTTGATGTCGATGCCTGCATTGTCAGCCGAAGCGATGATTTTGCCATCGGGATGAAAGGCGAGAGCAGAAACACTCCCGGAGTGGCCGGTATATTGGCTGATTTCCCGTCCGGTGCCGGCGTCCCAGACGCGGACGACGCCATCGCTGCCGGCCGTGGCCAGGCGTTGGCCATCGGAACTGTAGGCCAGGGCCAGGACAGGACCATGAAAGCGCAATCGACCATCGCCGAAAATACGGGCCACGTGCGGCGGCAGGTTCGGGGGCAAGGCGGGCAGTTCCCAGCGCGCCTTGCGAAAGCTCACTCGTGCCTCGACCAAGCGCCCGGCTGCCAACGCTGCTTCGCCTTGTTTGGCTAGCCTGGCCGCTTGCTCGTACCATTCCGGCGAGAATATCTTGGTCAGCCCTTCTTTGTCGGCGGCGATACGTTCTTGTTGATATTGTCTCTGGAGTTGCTGCACCTGCTCGGTGGTAAGCTTCCCCGACGTCTGGGCCGAGCAGGCCAGCAGGACAGACAAACCCACACCGAGCAGGGCCGACAACAAACGGTTCGCCATCGACATAATGTTAGGTTCTCCGAAGAGAATATTCCTGTACCCACCCTGTGCGTGGAAACGAAGTTGGGAGAGACGCACCGTATTTCCTGAGTATAAAAGAGTTAACCTCTCCCCGGCAAGCACGGATTGTCTTCGTGTGGCTCCGGGGGACTCAAGGGAGGGGCAGATACAATGAAACAAGCCCTTTTTACTCTATTTAGCATCTGCATTGTGGCAATGGCGCCTGAGATGCAGCTGTACGCGACAGAGTTACAGGCAGGTGTCGCCGTGGTGGATATTACGCCGCCGCTCGGCTGCCGCATGGCCGGATACTTCAATGAACGACTCAACACCGGTACGCACGATCCCTTGCAGGCCAAGGCGCTCGTCTTACACCAGGAGGACGAATGGGCCGCCCTGGTGTTCTGTGATCTGGTTGGCATCGCGCGTTCGGTGTCGGAGCGTGCCCGCCGACTGGCGGCGGAAAAGACGGGCATCCCCGCGGCCAATATGCTGATTGCCGCTACGCATTCGCACACCGGACCACTTTACGCGGGAGCCCTGCGGCAGTATTTCCACGACCGGGCCGTCGCTGCCAAAGGTGCCGACCCCCAGGAGAAAATCGACTACCCCGCCGTCCTTGCCGCCAAAATCGCCGAAGCGATCGATAAGGCCGCTAGATCCGTCCGGCCCGTCGCGCTCTCCGCTGGCATGGCTCGGCAAGAGGGACTGTCGTTCAACCGCCGTTTTCACATGAAAGACGGCACAGTGCAGTTCAATCCCGGCAAGCTCAATCCGAACATCGTGCGTCCGGCCGGACCCATCGATCCGGACGTGGGTTTGCTGCGCTTCCGCGCCGGCGATAAAGAACTGGCCTTGTTGACCGTCTTCGCCCTGCATCTGGACACGGTCGGCGGCACGGAATATTCGGCGGATTACCCCTTCTATCTCGAACGCAAACTACAGCCGCTTCTCGGCGCCGAGGGGGTCTCGCTGTTTGGGGCCGGGACATGCGGCGACATTAACCATATTGATGTATCTAAAAAAGATCCCCAAAAGGGACATCTTGAAGCGGGACGCATCGGCACAACGCTTGGAGATACAGTAATGAAGGCGCTGCCCAAGTTGCGGCCGCAGCGCTCGCCGCGCCTCGCCATCCGCCGGACCATCGTGCAAGCACCTTTGCAAAAATACAGCGCCGAGGCAATCGCCCAGGCGCGGAAGGACATGGCCAAGATCGGCACGCGCGAACTGCCGTTTTTGAAGCAAGTCGAGGCGTACAAAATCCTGTCGCTGCAAATGTTGCCAAGCGACATCCTGCCGATGGAAGTGCAAGTGTTTCGCCTCAGCGATGAAGTAGCCATTGTCGGTCTGCCCGGCGAAATCTTCGTCGATCTGGGCCTGGCGATCAAGAAAGCATCGCCGTTCCCGGTGACGCTGGTTATCGAATTGTGTAACGATGCACCCGGCTATGTACCGACCGTCAAGGCATTTAAGGAAGGCAGCTACGAGACCGTCAATTCGCGCATCCAGCCCGGTGGCGGCGAAAAACTGGTCGAAGCCGCCACGCGCCTGCTCAAGGAACTGGTGGATCGCTAGGTTGTGTGGACAAGAACACGATGTGGCGAGCGGGGTTGCGGCGTTGGCGAGCGGGGGGTGTTAACCCCCCGGTTGCACATACAGATACAGAGGCGAGCGG
>Ga0078972_1009902_pt1 | contig 18348 bp, 17 predicted proteins | sample YelNatPaOPGAMG01_FD_67568 | JGI IMG/M metagenome (GOLD analysis project Ga0078972, IMG submission 67568) | Hot spring thermophilic microbial communities from Obsidian Pool, Yellowstone National Park, USA - OP-RAMG-01 (SPADES assembly) (version 2) | ecosystem: Environmental > Aquatic > Thermal... | reverse complement strand
AGGTGAGTATCGTGTTGTGGATACGGTGGCAGCGCTAGAGGAGCGCATTGCGCGCTTGCGTCACGTATCACGGCTAGCTGTGGATACGGAAACCACGGGGATCAACCCGATGCGCGCCAGTCTCGTGGGGATCTCTCTCTCGGAGGCCCCTGGGCGGGGTTATTACCTGCCGGTGGGCCATGATCAGCGTTTGCCAGTCGGGAGACAGTTGCCGCTGGATGTCGTCCGAGGCAAGTTGGGGCCGATTCTGGCAGATGAGGCCATCGCCAAGGTTTGCCATAACGCCCAATATGACATGATCGCGCTGATCCGGCATGGTATGGCCCTCAAGGGACTGCAGTTTGATACGATGATCGCCAGTTGGATCCTTGAGCCTACGGGGCGAGGCATTGGGCTGAAAAGCCAGGTTTGGCAACGACTGGGGATCGAGATGACCTCTATTGAGGATATCATCGGCAAGGGAAGCAAACAGGGGCGCATGGATCAGGTTAGTATTGACAAGGTCGCCCCTTACGCTTGTGCTGATGCGGACATGACTTTGCGGCTGGCCGATGTGCTTGAACGCGAGCTAAAGGAGCGAAACCAATGGAATCTATTCACTGAGATCGAGATGCCGTTGGTGCCCGTGCTTGTGGACATGCAGCTCCACGGTATGGTGGTAGATACAGCCTACCTTGCGAGTATGTCACAGGAGATGTCGCAGCGCCTGGCCGAACTGGAGGCGCGGATCTATGAGCTTGCAGGGCATCCCTTTAACATCAGTTCTACCAGACAGCTCGCTACGGTATTGTTTGATGAGCTCGGTTTGCCAAAGGTGCGGCGCACGGCCACTGGCTACTCCACCGATGTCAGCGTGCTTGAGGAGCTTAAGGACAAACATCCCATCATAGAGGTGATCCTAGAGTATCGTCAGCTGGAGAAGCTTAAGAGCACCTATGTTGATGCTTTGCCTTCGCTAGTTGATCCCTCCAGCGGGCGGGTACACACCTCGTTCAACCAGACTAGTACGACCACGGGACGACTGTCCTCTAGCGATCCTAATCTCCAAAATATCCCCGTACGTACAGAGCTGGGACGGCGTATTCGGGGGGCCTTTGTTGCTCCGGAAGGATTCTGGCTTCTGGGCTGTGATTATTCACAAGTTGAGTTGCGGTTGTTGGCTCACCTTTCACAGGACCCGGAGCTCCTAGGGGCCTTTTATCGGGATGAAGATGTTCATGCCAGCACGGCTGCGGCGATCTATGGGATCCCTTTGGCCGAAGTGACGCCACAACAACGTGCTCTTGCCAAGACGATCAATTTTGGGTTGATGTATGGCATGGGGGATTACGGTTTATCCTCGCGCACGGATCTCACGGTTTCGGAAGCTCGCATGTTTATTGAGGCTTACTTTAAGCGCTTCAGTCGGGTTAAGGAGTACTTGGAGAACACAGTGCGTCAGGCAAGGGAGAAAGGCTATGTGGAGACGATCCTGGGACGCCGGCGTTATTTTCCCGAGTTGCTATCCAGTGCGGCGAATGTCGCGTTACGTCGCGCGGCGGAGCGCGCGGCGGTCAATATGCCCGTTCAAGGCAGTGCGGCGGATATCATGAAGCTAGCTATGATTCGCCTTGATCGGCAACTTCGCGAGCGGCAGTTTCGGGCGCGTATGGTTCTGCAGGTACATGATGAGCTCGTCCTGGAGGTGCCGGAAGACGAGCTCGCGGAGGTCAAGGCACTGGTGGTTGACGTGATGGAGAATGCCTACAAACTCAGTGTCCCACTTAAGGTTCAAGCGTCTGTTGGCAAGACTTGGATGGAGATGAAATAGAACGGACATGATTGACACCGAACTACAAAAGGCACTTGGTCAGGCATTGCGCGAAGCGCAAGAATGTGGTGACTTGCCACAGTTTGAGGTCCCTCAGGATATCCCTGTGGAGCGGCCAAGGCAAAGCGCGATGGGTGATTTCGCTACTCCTGTCTGTATGCAACTGGCTCGAATCATACATCTGCCCCCGATCAAAGTTGCGGAGGCCGTGGCAAGGCATTTGCCCAAGCTAGAGTTCATCGGTCAAGTGGAGGTAGCCCATCCTGGGTTCATCAACTTTCGCCTCAGTCACACTTGGCTGGTCTCACAGGTAGAGGTCATCCGTTCAGCTCCCGGGACCTATGGCAACGTGAGTTTGGGGCAGGGACGAAAGGTGCAGGTTGAGTTTGTCAGCGCCAATCCCACAGGCCCTTTACATATAGGATCTGCACGCAATGCGGCTTTGGGGGATGCTTTGGCTTCCATCCTGGAAGCTGTAGGCTATGAGGTACAGCGCGAATACTATGTGAATGATGCTGGCAATCAGGTGCGTGTCTTTGGAGAGACGCTCTATGCTCGCTATGCCCAGGCCCTAGGACGCGATGAAGCGGTTCCGGAGGATGGCTATCAAGGCTCCTACTTGATACAGATGGGAGCCGCGCTTGCCGCTGAATGCGGTGACAAGTATCTGCAGATGCCTCGTGAGGAGGCTGTGCGAGAGCTTGGAGAATGGGGTCTGAGAGAAGTCGTCAGGAGCGCGAAAGAAGACCTGGCTCTCATGGGCGTACATTTTGATAATTGGTTCTCAGAGCGCACGCTTTACACGAACGGACAATATGAACGTGTCATGGCCATCTTGCGCGAGCGAGGCTATCTTGACTACCACGATGGAGCTGTTTGGTTCAAGGCACGAGAACTAGGAGGCGACAAAGACGAGGTCCTCGTGCGTTCTGATGGCTCACCGGGGTATTTCGCTTCGGATATCGCTTACCATTATAACAAGTTTATAGAGCGCGGCTTTGACTGGGTTATCGATATTTGGGGCGCTGATCATCAAGGCCATGTGCCGCGAATGAAGGCCATGATGAAGGCTTTAGGACTAGATCCTAATAGGTTGACCCTGATCCTCTATCAGTTGGTGACCCTAAGACGCAGCGGCGAGATCGTGCGTCTTTCCAAACGGACAGGGGATATCATCACCCTGCGCGAGGTTTTAGAAGAGGTGGGCCGAGACGCGATGCGCTTTTTCCTGCTCTCGCGCTCAGCCGATAGCCAGATGGACTTTGATATAGATCTAGCTAAGGAGCAGTCGGACGAGAACCCCGTTTATTACGTGCAATATGCTCACGCGCGCATCGCCTCTATCTTGCGGTTTGCGGGCGCTCTAGACTATTCGGATGGCGATCTATCCCTATTGACCTCTGAGCCGGAACTAGCCCTTATTCGTCAAATGACCCGCTTCCCCGAGATCGTGAAAACCGCGGCCGTGACACTCTCGCCGCATCACCTGACATACTATGCTCAGGATCTGGCGACGGCTTTTCACGCCTTTTATCGGGATTGCCGAGTGGTTAGCTCAGATCCGGCGGATGAGGCTATTACCAAAGCACGGCTCAAGCTGGTTTCCGCCTGCAAAATCGTGCTCGCACGCGTCTTGCACCTCTTGGGCATGACCGCGCCCGAAATGATGTAGTCTTTGCCCGCTGTTTTAGGACTGATGGTTCCGACCCCAGAAGAGGATCTTGACTAATGCGGGCAGGCATCCTTGACCGGGCGTAGGCCCGGGAGAAGGAGGCTTAGGGGGCGCAGGTTCTTCATGGATTGCACGCCAGGCGTCAGCGCGCCCATACCCTTGAGCGTAGACATCTACGCCCAAGTCGATAGCCGTCCCTATCAGGCGGTTTTTGACCTCTTGTGGAGTTAGGTTGGGTTTGGCTTGTAGGATGAGAGCGCAGACACCTGCTGCGGCTGGCGTGGCCATACTGGTGCCCGAGGCCGACGTATAGTATTCGTCTACGATCTTGCCCATCTTTGTGCCCCAGGCCCGGGCGGCGATGATGTCTACGCCGGGAAAGACGATGTCGGGCTTGACGCGCCCGTCGCTGGTGGGGCCGCGCGAGGAAAAGCTGGCGATGTGCTGTTGATCGTTACAGGCGCCAATGGTGATCACGTTGCGTGCACAGCCTGGCGAACCTACGGTATATGGATTAGGCCCCTCGTTGCCGGCTGCAGCGCAGACGATGACCCCCTTTTCTACCGCCGCATCACACGTTTCGCAAAGCGCATCCGTTCCATCGCAGGGGCCGGTCCCTCCTAGAGAGAGGCTGATGACTTGGACTCCCTGATCAACTGCCCACTCAATGCCGGCCATCACGTCACTCATCATTCCCTGGCCATCGGAACGCAGCACCTTGGCCGCATAGAGAGTCGCTTTAGGGGCGGCGCCTCGGTATCTGCCCCCACTGGCCTCGCCCGACCCAGCCGCGATACTTGCGCAGTGGGTACCGTGTCCGTGTCGATCTGTTATCCCTTCACCGGTAAAATCCGCTGTGCCCCCGATACGCCCTCGGAAATCCGGGTGTTGGGTATCTAGGCCCGTATCCACGATGGCGATGCGCACGCCCTCACCGGTAAGGCCCTCTTGCCAGAGCCGTGGAACCTGAATCAGGGGCATGGCGGCGTCCAGGTAGGCATGTACGGGCAAATCTTCGTAGATGGTAACTACTTCTGGGTCCGCTTCCAGTCTCTGGATCGCCTCAGGGGTGGCATGCAAGTGCACGAAAGGCCTTAAATGGTAGATGTAGCTTTCCCTCGTCCCCGGCAAGGCCTCTCGGTGCCGATAGATGCGGCGGGTGGGTGTATAGCGCACGATGATGGGCACTTGTTGTTGGCTATCCTCTACCTGGCGCAGGGTTTGCAGCAAGCCGCGAGTGAGTTTCGGGCGATGCTCTTCCACGATGTTCACCTCCTAAGGGCCTTAATCAGGCGGTCTGTCTCGATACGCAGGATCCTTGGCTCTTTAAGGAGCTGCAGGGCAACCTTACCGTTACAGCGAATGGCCAGGGAATTGGTCAGCCGAAAGCGGCGTTTGATCGTCACGCCGCGCTGTTCCAGGGCCGCAGCGAGCTGAGCCATATCTCCTGAGACGTGAATGATGAGTTCAACCGGCTCTTCAGGCTTGTTTTGCCAGGCCTCACGGATAGCGGGAGCTACATCAACCATGATGCGGTCCTCCTTGCTTGATCAACGCTGCGTGGATGATAACCGTCACGGGGGGAGATGTCAAGCAACTTACCTGCTTTAGCACGGCAGTGGAAGAGATGGAACCTTGGATGCAAAATCGCTAGAATATTCCCAAAGCAAGCCAGTCTTTCTGGGAGCTTATGGAGGACAGATGGTCACGATCCAAACCGTTCTGGGGCCAATTGCTCCGGAGGAGTTCGGGCTAGCGCTCGTGCACGAGCACATCATGTGTGACTTTATCGGCGCCGCGCAGACGGGGCCGCATCGCTGGGATCGCGCTGAGATCGTGCAGACGATGCTGCCCTATCTGCAGGCTTTGCGCCAGCGAGGCGTTACCGGCTTTGTGGATTGTACGCCGATGTACCTAGGGCGTGATCCTCGCGTATTGGCCGATCTATCGGCACGCAGTGGGCTGCACATTCTGACCAATACCGGCCTTTACAAGGAGCCCTATCTGCCGAGCGAAGTATTTGGGTTAGGGCCCCAGGAGTTGGCAACGCGATGGGTCCGCGAGTTCCAGGAGGGGATTGAAGATACCGGGATTCGCCCGGGATTCGTGAAGATCGCGGTCAATCCGGGGCCGCTGGTACCGATCCAACAGATCATCGTGCGCGCTGCGGCCCGGACGCATCTAGCTACGGGGCTGACAGTGGCCTGCCATACGGGGCACGGCGTGGCGGCTGCCATGAGCCTGGATCTCGTCGAAGCCGAGGGCATGAATCCCAGCCGGTTCGTGATCGTGCACGCCGACCAGATCGCCGAGTTGGATGTCCATTGTCAACTGGCTGCACGGGGGGCATGGCTGGAGTACGATTCCATTGGGACAAGGCCCATAGATGAGCATGTGCGCCTTGTCTCACACATGCTGGGGCGTGGTTACGAGGATCAGATTCTGCTCTCGCAAGATGCAGGGTGGTACTCGGTCGGCGAGCCAGGTGGAGGCAAGATACGCCCATTTACTACGCTCTTTGATGAGTTCATACCACGCCTCAAGGAGATCGGAATCGGTGATGAGCTAGTGCACAAACTGTTCGTGCTCAATCCGAGGAGGGCTTTCACGATTCAAGCCGCTTCATAGGCTCCGACTTCTCCGGGCTCGTATTCCCGTTGCGAACCTTTTGGCTGCACCTGACGTCTTTAGGATAGCGCGGATACATGGTATAAACTTATTTAGGTGGGATGTTGGCTATCGGTACGAGTGGGAAAAGGAGTCTAGCTATGACAAGGAAGGGCAAGCTGGTGTATCGTTTGGCACTCGCTGTGGCTGTGCTGGCCATGTTCATGGTGCCCATGTCTGTCCAGGCAGCGCCGCCCATTCCGGGGGCGCCGACAAGGGTGGTCCTGGCCCCCTATGGGCTGCGCTTGCGAGAGGATCCCAGTCTAGCTGCGCCGGTCATTTTGACCTTGTACAATGGGGAGCTCGTCTATCCCTTGGCCGGGCCGGTCTGGAACCAGGGCATCTCCTGGACCTTTGTGCGCGTCTATCGTTGGGGCTACTACTATGATGGTTATTGCGCATCAGCTTACTTAGGCACTTATGGAGGCTACGTGCCCACGGGCGAGCACGGGTTAATGGTAACTGCCCCAGCAGGTTTGCGCCTCCGCTCAGGGCCTGGACTTTGGTATCCTACGAGGCGCATCGTCCCTTACGGAGCAGTTTTACAGCCCACAGGAGCAAGTCAATGGGGTGGAGGGATCCTTTGGAAGCAAGTCTCCATTAATGGCGTATGGCTATGGGCGGCAAGCACCTACTTGCGACCGGTTTAGAATAGAGCCTGCGCCCGGGCCGGATGGCGGAGTAGTTGGCTACAAATCGCGGTGGTTAAAAGAGTAGCTGGCCAGGGCGATCAAGGCGATCATATACACGAGGGCGTAGATTAACATGGCCGTGCTGGGCGCTACGGCCATGGAGAAGGGAGATACCCCTAGCACGTTTACCGCCGGAGGCTGCATGATGTTGGCGGCCATCTTCCAGATGGCCTCGCTGGGGACGAGCAGGCTGCTGAGGATACCGATGTCAACGGCGGTCTCGTTGTGGGTAAAGGCGCCTACTTGCTCGATCCATCCACCGACGAAGGCCAAGCCGTAACACATGAAGGCCAAAACGCCGTTAGCGACCGTGGAAAGGCGCGTGCCGCCGAGGATGCTCAGCGAGAGCATGATGAGCGCTTGGAAGGCAATGAGCAGCATCCCCGGCAAGGCGTTGGGCAGGAGATAGCCGGAGATAGCCCAAGTAGCAAGGATGATGCCTCCGGCGAGGAGGACAATGTAACTGGTCAACATCAGCGCCAGGCCCAGCCACTTGCCCAGGAGGATGGCCGTCCGCCTGACCGGTTTGGTGGCCAGAGCCTGGATCGTGTGAGAGGTGATCTCGCCGGAGATGGTGCCCACTGAGGTAAGCACGGCTAACATGACTCCCAGGAAACTGATCACATAGAGCCCTGCCATCACCATGAAGTTGAATCCGGCATCCATGGTGATGTCGCGACCGTGACTGTAGGCAACCATGTCCCGGTAGATAAAGTAGAAGCCGACGCCATAGAGAATGATGAACGCCAGACCTAGCCCGAGGGCCGTCCACAGGATCTTGCTGCGCCGCGCTTCGCGAAAGGTGAGCTCGGCAAAGATCAGGATGTCTCGCATGATATATCGCTCCCCACGACGCTGAAGAAGAGGTCTTCTAGAGACATGGCCCGTGGCGATAGACTATAGAGATCCGTGCCGCGCTCTACGACCCAACGGGCGATCTTGGGCAGGGAACTCTCGTCTGAGAGATGCAGGGTCAACGTGTTGGTACTGGTATTGACATCTACCTGTGCGCTCCATTGCCCGAGGCCGGCGACGAGGCCTTCATCGATTTTCCCCACCCGCAGATCCACCTGAATGAAGCCATCCTGATGCTCGCCTAGACTGGTGATGTGCCGCACCCGCCCGGAGGCAACGAAGGCAACGCGAGTGCAAGTGATCTCCACTTCGCTGAGCAGATGCGAGTTGAGGAAGACGGTAGTGCCTCGTTCGCGCAGATGGCGAATAATGTCGCGCACCATGCGCCGTCCCAAAGGATCCAAACCCGAGGTGGGTTCATCCAAGAAGACGAGTTCGGGCTCGTTGATCAACGCCTGGGCCAGGCCAATGCGTTGTAGCATGCCTTTGGAAAAGGTCCCAAGGCGTCGCTCGGCGGCCTCGGTCAGGCCCACCAGTTCTAAAAGCTCGGGGACGCGACGAGCGCGTACCTCCTTAGGAAGGCCGTGCAGCTTGCCATGTAGGTCTAGGAATTCGTCGGCGCGTAACCATTCGTGAAAGCGAAAGTGCTCCGGCAGGAACCCCACCCTCTGGCGACAGCGGGGATCGGTGATGGGCAGGCCAAGGAGCTTTCCCTCGCCCGCGGTAGGCTGCGCCAGCCCAAGCAGCATCTTGACGGAGGTCGTCTTGCCGGCACCATTAGGGCCCAAGAAGCCAAAGACCTCGCCGCGCTCAACCGTCAGGGTGAGCGAGTCCACAGCGACCTTGGAGCCGTATACTTTGCGTAGGCCGAAAGCCTCAATCGCTGGTGATGCCTGGACCATGGCGTTCGTTCCTCTCAGGCTCGATCTGGTCTTGTAGGAAAGGGGAAATTAACTGCATAGAGCGCAGAGATTCTGTGTTTCCCTACAACGCGGATCTACCTTTAACTGCTATTACGCGATTGTACCTCAAGAGGTTCCCAACACGAAACGGCCCGGACTTGGTTTCGTCCGGGCCGTTAGGTAGCGAAGGGATTAGAACATGGATTCGGCGATCTGGAGCAATTCGTTGGCTGAACGAGGAGCTATCACTGCGTAGACCACGTCGTCCTTTTGCCAGAGGAGAACAGCAGGTTCTTGGCCTCTCTCAGCTTGCTGAGGGATCAAAAGCACCGCTGGCGCGCCGGCCACCATCATCTCACGGAACTGCATCACGCTCTTGGGCACCGGAAGGAGCATGGTGCTCGTCCAGTCGATGCTTTCGCTGATGCGTCTCGCGTCTGAAGCAGAGACGCCCAAGATGCGCAACCCCGCCTCACCGATGATACGAGGGGCAATGCCCTCCGGGTAATCTACCACAGGATCCAGCACTTGGATGATCTCCAGCGATTCCTGGCCGATATGGACTATGGCTGAGGCACGTGCGTTCACCGTGCCCTCGCTGAAGTCGGCCGGCACTTGGTCGGGATCCATCCCTGCGAGCTGGAGCAGGGTGGTCAGGCCCTCGCGGTCAAAACGGAAGGCGTACTCGGTGCGCCCTTTCACAGCGAATCGGATAGGATCGGCAGAGGGCAGATAGCTGGGGAAACGCACCTGGAAGCCGGCTACGGCACGCGCCTCTTCAAGCGAGGCGACCTCTCGCACCGGCTCGTCAACGATCACTTGGGGCTCGTACTTGAAGAGCTTCTCTTGTAGTGTGCGCCCCGCTTCCTCAAGACTGGCTTCGCTGGGGTTCACTTCAATGACTGCAAAGCGACGCACGCGAAAGACGGAGAGCAGTTGCCTGGCAAAGGCTCGGGTGGGGGCAAAGCTAAATGTGCCCACCAACAGGGCCAGTACGAGAATACCGGCCAAGACAGGCTGCCATACTTTCTGGTGATTGCCCATGGTTAACCTCCTGACGACATTCTTTGGGGGCACACGTGCTTGGATGCGTGCCAGTGCTCGTTGTGTGTTGAGCTCAACGGCCGGGGCAGCAGCCGTAAGCCGCCGACGGGTTTGAGCGGCCCTGCGTCGGATCTCCTCAAGATGCGCACGGCAAGCGGGGCATTCCGATATGTGCTGAGCGACCTCCCGATAGCTTGCAGGCGACAGCTCCTCATCTAGGTAGGCGCGCAGCTTTCCCTCGTGTACACAGGTCATCGTTCACCTCCTGAACGCCCGTCGCGCTCGGCGATATAACCGTAAGCTCTCTCAAAGGCACGCTCTGCTCGGGCCAGCAAGGTGCCCACCGAACTTGGAGCAACACCCAAGACGTCGGCGATCTGACGGTAACTCAGATCGCTGTAACGCAGGACCAAAAGAAGCGCTTCGCGTTTTTTGAGCCGGGCCAATGCGCTTTGAACGAGGCGTTGCTCCTCTCGGCGCTCCGTGCAGGCCTCAGGGCTTGCCTCCGCCTGCCAATCGGCCCCTTGTGCCTCAGCTCCCAGGGCGTCGCGCCTGCTTTCCCAGCGCTTGTGGGCGCGAAGGGCGTTGTAACCCAGGTTGATCGCTACCCGGTAAAGCCAGGCGGCCAATTGGCTCCCCGCTCTATGGGGAGGGCGATAGTAGAGCCTGAGAAAGACCTCCTGAGCGAGGTCATCGGCCTCATCGCCCACCAGCCTATAAAGCAGCCCATAGATGCGCGGGTAATATTGATGGAAAAGGGCTTCAAAAGCCGCTTCCCCTCCGCTGCGCACTTGATCTAGCGGGATCGCCTCAGCATGCATCTTGCCGCCTCGAGCGGATGCGTCTGAAGTTGTTTCAATTAGCTGAGCGTTTGCTATCTGTGTAACACCGCTCGCGCCGTTTTTGTGACATGTCAAGGGAATTTCCTGGCTCCGGCGGCAATCCACTCTTCAATGGCCTTTTCCTGCTCCGGCGAGAGGGTGGGCTTTCCGATAGGCATCCGCGAGCCTTTGATGCCCCTTTCGCCGCGAATCTTGGCCAGGAGATAGCTGTGATGGGGTTCGCCGGGAGAGACCAGTTTCTCGCCCGGCTTTTGCAAAGATTTGACGTTCACCAGGTTGCCATGGCTCTGGCCGCTGCTCAACACGAGTTGACCTGCCCGGCTTTCTGGGTCATGGCAGAGGGAGATGGCGCAGTTGGCGACAAAGATCTCGCTGACCGGGGCAAAAGGGCCCATGATGGAGGGTAAGGTGGGCTTGGGGCGAACACGTGGAGGGAAGAGGGCCTTCCGCTCGCGGTAGATGAGCACACAGAGGACTAGAATAAACGCTAGGCAAGTATAGATCATCATTGCCCGTTGCAGGCGCATCTCGCCCTCCTTGTGAAGGGGAATAAATAAATGATAGCCCGAAGCTGAGGTTGCGTCAACGCCCGCCTGCGCTTGCGCCGAGAGGTCGTTACCAGGTGGTCAGCAGGCTATTGGCCGAGACACCTCTGGGAAAAGGGTGGAGGGCAACCTCTACCGGGGTGAGCACCAAAGGGATAAAGATCGCCGTGTTCACGCCCTACCAGCAATCCACGGCATCGGCGCCGCAGCAGCGCGCATGGCATTACGTGCGTCAGACTGTGTGCCGCTGGGTATAGCGCTTCGCAAAGGAGATGGCCAAATGGCTGGCCGTTCACCCTTATGGAGGAGGCTCGGCTAAGGCTGGCTTTTAGAATATGATCTCGTTCCCTATCCCTTTAGGTCCTTAGGGTGATGCCTTGGATGAAGGTGTGTTCAACTCGAAATAAACGGAGCCGAGTGGATGGTACTGGTACTGCTTGGAAAGGCGATCGGCTCCAGCTTACGGCGGGCAGCGGAGTTGCTGTGTTCGCTGCTGGGTTGGCAGGAGCGCTGGTGGCTATGGCGGGGAGCGGCGGCAGGGCCCAAGGAGCAAGGACTATGCCCCTTACACTACAGCATCATTCACCGGTGGCTGGCTTGAGCGAGGCAGAAGGCGAGAGAGCGTGCCAGGTCAGCTGGAAGGTCTACCGTGATTTCCCGCACAGAGGAGGTCAGAGGGAAAACGACGCTACAAACACCCTGGTCAGAATTCCCTTCAGGTGGCCAGAGGGCGCCAGGGGAGATCAGCTGCCTGGATGCTTTTTCGTCAACGGTTGGAAGGCGAGGCGGAAGCCAGTCCCTTAGCCCCAATATCCCGCCGGAACATCATCCCTGGCCAATGGATGAGCTCGACAGCGGCGTAAGCACGCCGAATGGCTTCCCGCAGGTCATCGGCCCAAGCCGTCACGCCGAGCACACGGCCACCCGCTGTGAACACCCGTCCATCTTGGCGTCTGGTTCCCGCGTGGAAGACCACGGTGTCTTTCAGTTTAGCGGCTTCAGCAAGGCCGGAGATCTCGTAGCCACTTTTGTAGGAGCCAGGATACCCCCCCGAAGCTAGCACCACGCAGACGCAGGACTTGGGAGACCAGCGCAAGGTGATATGTGCTAGCTGACCTTCAACGCAAGCGAGCATCACCGTGGCCAGGTCGGTTTCCAGGAGAGGCAGGATGACCTGTGCTTCGGGATCACCGAAACGACAATTGAATTCTAGGACGTGAAAATCGCCGTTGGAGACCATCAGTCCGGCGTAAAGCGCTCCAACATAAGGTGTACCCATACGACGTAGTCCATCAACGGCTGGCTGGAGCACCTCATTCAAGACGCGGTGCATCGTGGTCTCATCAAGGACATGCGCCGGCGCATAGCAGCCCATGCCGCCGGTATTGGGGCCCTGATCGCCGTCGTATGCTGCCTTATGATCCTGGGCCAACACCATCGGGGCAATGGATTGACCGTCCGTGAAGGCGAGTACAGAGACTTCTTGTCCCTTCAGACATTCCTCAATCACTACGGTATCACCGGCCGAGCCAAAGATGCGCTGGCGCATCATCAGATCCAGCGCCTTACGGGCTTCCTCATCGGTTTTGCAGACCATGGCCCCCTTGCCGGCTGCGAGGCCATCGGCTTTGATCACGATGGGCGCCGGATGCTCATCAAGGTAGCGTAAGGCGGCCTCATAATCGCGAAAGACGCGGTAATCAGCCGTAGGGATACGATGCTCATGCATGAAATCTTTGCTGAAAGCTTTGGAGGCTTCAATTCGTGCCGCTTTGGCGCTGGGGCCAAAGACGCGCAAACCCTTGGCCCGCAGTGCGTCCGCCAGTCCAGCAGCCAAGGGGGCTTCTGGCCCGATAACCACCAGGTCGAAACGCTGGCTGTCCGCGTAGCTTACTAAAGAGGGGATGTCCTCTGCGGGAATGGGCACATTTGTGGCTAGCTCGCAGGTGCCCCCGTTACCCGGAGCGATGTGGATCTCTTGCACTTGTGGCGAGCGCTTCAGCGCCCAGACGAGAGCGTGTTCCCGTCCTCCAGAGCCGACGACCAGCACTTTCATGGCTCTCTATCCTTTCTGAGATCGAAACATAGCTCCGGTTCTCGTTTCTCGCGGGGGATAAACCCCCCTGCTTTCTTCTCAAAAGGATAGTTTCCCGTAAAGCAGGCCACACAGAAGTTGTCCACCGGCCGGCGTACGGCACGAATCATCCCCTCTAGGCTCAGGTAGCCCAGCGAGTCCGCGCCGATCTTTTGCCGGATCTCTTCTACGGAGAAACGATGGGCGATCAACTCCTCGTAAGTGGCCATATCTACTCCCATAAAGCAGGGATGTTTAATGGGGGGAGAGGAAATACGCATGTGGATCTCCCGTGCCCCGGCACGACGTAGAAGCTCTACAATGGGACGGGTGGTGTTGCCTCGCACGATAGAATCATCTACAACGACGATGCGCTTGCCCTTTAGAACCTGAGGAAGCGGATTGAACTTGAGGGCGACGCCGGCCTGGCGCAGGCGATCATCTGGCTCAATGAACGTGCGGCCGATGTAGCGGTTTCTGATTAGCCCTTCCGAGTAAGGAATTCCGGATTCTTGGGCGTAGCCTATCGCCGCAGGGGTGGCCGAATCCGGCACTGCTATGACCAAATCTGCCTCAACGGGATGCTCTCGGGCTAGCTGCCGTCCTAGCTCTTGGCGCACCAAGTGAATGAGCTGACCTCCTATGATACTGTCGGGGCGCGCGAAATAGATATACTCAAAGATGCAAAGATTGGGCTTGCCTGCAGGTGCTCCGACGAACGTTTGGGGCCCTTCGTCGTTGATGCTGACGATCCGTCCGGCAGGAATTTCTTCAATATCTACGGCCCCGATCGTCTGGAGAGCACACGTCTCGGAGGCTACGACCCATCCCCCGTTGAGGCGTCCCATGCACAAAGGCCGAAATCCCCATGGATCCCTTACAGCGAACAGGGTGTCGCGCGTCAGGATCGTCAACGAATAGGCTCCTTGGGCTCTGGTCATCAAGTGGCGAATACGCTCCAGCCATGTATCTCCTGGCGCGCCAGCCAGAAGCTGGATCATCGTCTCGGTATCGCTGGAAGAAGTTAGCCCAACCCCGCGTATGAGCAGTTCCTGACGAAGGATATCGGCGTTAACCAAGTTGCCGTTGTGAGCCATAGCAATAGGCCCCAGGGCCGATTCAAGCAGAAAGGGCTGGGCACTGATGGTACGCGATGAATCCGCCGTTGAGTAGCGGTTGTGGCCGATAGCGATGTGCCCTTGCAGCGGGCGCAAGTTATCCTCATTAAACACCTGCGAGACAAGGCCCATCTGTTTATACAAGGTGATACGGCGGCCATCCGATACGGCGATTCCCGCGCTTTCCTGACCACGGTGTTGTAAGGCGTAGAGCGCGAAGAAAGCGATGCGGGCCACCGCCTCGCCACGAGCATAAATGCCGAAAACCCCGCAGCTCTCGTGAGGGCGATCCGTAGCACTCCTGTTTTCAATCATTCACCTTATGCTCCCTAAAGCCGCAAATCAGCTTAGGCTTTTGTCTGCTTCAATGATACTACAAGTCATCTCAGTTTGGTAAACCGTCAAACGATCGCGCAGAGAAGGATCCGACAGCGCCAGGATCTTGGCTGCGGCTAAAGCGGCGCCATCGGGCTCTAGGATGACCAAGGAAGCCACTCCGCTGGGCATACGCAGCGAGGAATAAATGTCAGCCCCGCCGAAAGCTGACGACGGAGGAGGACAGGTGATGACCGGGAAAGGGGTATTGGCGTCGATCACCCCGGCAAGGGCATTAGAGCGCCCGGCTATGGCGATGAAAACTATAGGCTCTGCCGCCGCGTTATACTCCTCAACGATCTTGAGGAGGTGGCGTATGCTCTTGTGCGCCGAAGCTATGCGCAAAGTGGGTTGAAGGCCAAAGGCTTTCAGCTGTTCTGCGATCTTGTTTGCATGCTCTAGATCACTCTTTGATCCCATGATGATGACAACCCTTCCGGCCATATCGCTGTAGACCCCTCCTGCAGGCTGGTCTAAACGGAGTTATCCTTCTTCCTCCAAGAATTTGTCGGTCAATTCGGCTACCTGTTGGTATTTGGCCAGGAGCACTTCCAGACCCTCTTCGGTCACCTCGCGCATGTTGCGGTAGATCTGCTTATCCAACATGCGCTCTTTGTCACCGCCTGGCCAGATGCGCCAGGAGTCGTTGTCAATCACATCGGCTACCAGGAGCTGTCCGTCCTTCGCCCGCCCGAACTCGATCTTGCAATCCACCAGGGTTACGTCCAGCTTGGCCCAGGCTTTCTCCAGGATCTCAAAGACTTTGCGTCCCGTCTGGCGCATGGCCTCGATTTCCTCTTGAGTAGCCACACCCAGCTTCACGATCTCCTCATCTGTGACCAAGGGGTCATGCCGGGCATCATCTTTCAGAAAGAACTCTACCAACACGGGGTCAAAGCGCGTTCCCTCGGCGACGTGGGGATTGCGGCGCAAGAAAGAGCCGGTAGCGATGCGCCGCATGACCACCTCAAGGGGGATCATGGTGCAGCGCGTCACAAGGTTGATGTCCTCGCCCACCATGCCGATGTAATGCGTAGCCACCCCTTGATCTTCTAGTAGGTAAAAGACGTTTGAGGTCGTGCGGCAGGACAACTTGCCCTTTCCGGGCAATATGTTGCGCCGCGCGCCATCACCGGCGGTGATCCCGTCTTTGTGTACCATATACACCACGTCGTCCTTCTCAGGGTGGGCGTAAATGATCTTGGTCTTGCCCTCAGCCAGCTTGGGTCCGAACTCCACAGGTCCAAAAGCCATGTTCACCCCTCCTAATACTGACTTTTCCTCCACATGGCAACAAGCGGCTTCAATCCGCCGCGATCGCTTGGCGTATGAGGCGTGCTAAAGCCCGACTACGCTCCGGTGCATCTCCGACTCCCGTGCCCTGGGCGAGGATCGCCCGAACCTCATCAGGTGATAAATATCCTAAAATCGCTTGGTCGCTTGCCAGAAGCTCCGATAAGGGGTTAACTTCGCCGCGCTGTAAGCTTTGCCAGGCGATCATGCTGCACTGGCGAATGCGCTCATGCATCTCCTGCCGGTTTGCCCCCGCTTTGACCAAGGCCATGAGCAAGGGCTCGGTGGCAGCAAAGGGGCCATAGGTTGCCAGATTGCGCGCGAGCGCCTCTCGGCCAATGCGTAACCCCTTCACCACGCGCTGCAGCCTGAGCAGCATGTCATCGCAGGCGAGGAAAGCCTCAGGCAAAATGGAGCGACGGTTCGCCGAGTCGTCCAAGGTGCGTTCCAATATGGAGTGAGCCGCGTTGTCCCAAGCAGCCCGGGACAAGCCGGCCACATAGCGTGCCAGAGAGCAGATGCTCTCCGATGTGACCGGATTTCGTTTGAAGGGCATGGCTGACGAACCGACTTGCTGACGGCCGAAAGGCTCGGCTAGCTCTCCAAAGGGCGGGGACTGTAGTAGGCGCAGGTCAAAAGAGAACTTGTACACCGATTGTGCTATCCCGGCCAGAAGGCAAAGCACCTGATAGTCTAGCTTGCGCGGGTAGGTCTGAGTGCTTACAGGGAAGGCGCTCAAACCAAGTTGACTCATGACGCGTTCTTCCATCTCCTGGGGCGTCATCCCTCGACCCTGGAGAAGATATGCATAGGAGGCTGAGGTTCCCACTGCGCCCTTAAATCCCTTGCCCCGCACTTGGGGCAGGAGTTGATCCAGGGCACGCAGGTCCTCTAAAAGATCTTGAGCGTATTGGCTCAGGCGGTATCCCAGCGTCGTTGGCTCAGCTGGCTGGATATGGGTATAGGCCATGACGACGGTGTCGGCCTCCGCTTCAATGCGCTCGGCCAGGAGAAGCAACACGGCCTTCAGGCGCTCGCGGATCAGCTTCAGCGACTCGCGCAAGCGCAAGGCATCGGCATTGTCCTCAATGTCCATACTCGTTGCGCCTAAATGGAGGATAGCTCCTCCCAGAGGACACTGTTCGGCATAAACCTTGAGTTCCGCCATCAGGTCATGGTGCAACTCGGCTTCTAGTTCTTGGGCGCGTTGCCAATCCACGTCGTCTTGGTGTGCGCGGAGCTCGGCTAGCTGTTCTGGTGTAACCAAACCAGCTTCCATCTGCGCCGTGGCCAGCGCTACCCAGATACGCCGCCAAAGGCGCCGTTTATGCATCTCGGACCAGATGCGTCGCATGTCCTCTGAGCCATAGCGCCAGGTGAAAGGCGAAAGATAGGTTTCCTGAGTAAAGGTATCAGCCATGGATGGCCAGCCTCCAAAGCTCGCACATTAGACAAAAAGCGCTGCGGCTCGTATGCCGTTGCGAAATAACTGGATGCCCATGCCCCCTTGCTCGCCGCGCGTCCAGCGCGGGTGTTGAATGGGGAAGATGTGATCCTCGGGGTGTGGCATCAGGCCGAAGACATTGCCCGCTCGGTTGCAGATCCCGGCGATGTCGTCCACCGAGCCGTTCGGATTATATGGATACTCTGCGTGCTCGCGCACGGGTACATTGACAGAAAGTTGCCCCGCTTGAGCAGGGTCAACCGGAACGACGTAACGAAGAGCGACCAAGCCGTTATGCCACAAAGTGGATGTCGTGCCCGTCCTCGCTAAGGCTAGACGGCCCTCACCATGAGCCACGGGACAAAGGACGTCCTCATCCAGGCCTTGCGTGAAGAGGCAACGACTGTCCAAAACCGGGCGTAAGCGCACCCAACGGCACTCAAAGCGTCCGCTCCGGTTACGGGTTAAGGTGACTTGCTGAGGAATGTCGGGTCCAGGTAGGTAACCTGCCTTGACCAGAGCTTGAAAGCCGTTGCAAATCCCCATGACCGGCTTGCCTGAGGCGACGAACGCATCCAGGTCGGCACGGAAGCGATGATAGAGATCATTAGCCCATAGCCGGCCCGCTCCCAAGTCATCGCCATAAGAGAATCCGCCTGGCAGAACCAGCATCTGATAGTCGGCAAAGGCTCGTTCGCCGGCAATAAGCTGGTTGATATGCACGATCTCCGGGTCTCCGCCGGCTAATTCGCAAGCTAGAGCGGCTTCGCGATCACGATTTGTGCCCGGGGCATGCATGATGAGGACTCGGGGTCTCTTCATGGCTTGTGCTCCGAACAGGAGAGATGGCCATCCAAATGGCCTCGCCAAGCTCGCCTGATTTCTGCTACCGGCAATGAGAACAGCGGGTTTCCCTTGCAGCTGACGACGCATAGCTCAGGAGTTTTTCCGACGCGTCCTATGCAGGCATGAGGAACGTCAGCCATCAAGGCTTCAAAAGGCCTAGCGTCCTCAG
>Ga0078972_1009901_pt1 | contig 18349 bp, 14 predicted proteins | sample YelNatPaOPGAMG01_FD_67568 | JGI IMG/M metagenome (GOLD analysis project Ga0078972, IMG submission 67568) | Hot spring thermophilic microbial communities from Obsidian Pool, Yellowstone National Park, USA - OP-RAMG-01 (SPADES assembly) (version 2) | ecosystem: Environmental > Aquatic > Thermal... | reverse complement strand
CGATAATGATGCTCGAACGTCCTTTGGGCTGCGGTTCGGCGTGCCGCCTGAGCACGGGCGGCACGCCGCGCGGGATCGAGCAGCTGCTTCAATGCTCCGGCCAACTGCTCGAGATTGTGCGGATCATCAATCACAAAACCCTCGCGTGGCGGGTGCATGACTTCGGCAGCGCCGTTGTAGCGCGTGGTGATGACCGGCAAGCCGCAGGCCAGCGCTTCCAACACGACTAAAGAACACGGATCATAGAACGTCGGATGCACGAAGAAATCAGCGGCGAAATAGCCGTTGCGCATGTCGGGACAATAGCCGATGAAACGGACACGCTCGGCGATGTTCAACCGCCGCGCCAGCCGCTCGAAAGCAGCCGTATCAGGGCTGCCGGCCACCAGCAGACGGAACGGTGACTCGGCCGGCAACAGGGCTACGGCGCGAAGCAGCGGCTCCAGCCCCTTCAGACGGTAATTCATGCCGGCGAACAGGGCGACTGTATGTTCGGGTGCCAAGCCCCACTGTTGCCGCCATTCCAGACGGCGGCGCGGCCGATCGCGCTCGTCGAAACGATCTAGGGAAATGGCGATGCGGACCATGCGCAAATTAGCCGAATCCAGATGATAATACTCCTCAAAATGACGACGGACCATTTCGCTGATGGCGACAATAAGCGACGGCTGGCGATACTGATAGCGGTCCAGGGCCAAATAAGAACAATACGAGGGGTCGATCCAGCGAAGCCAGCCGGCCAAGCGGCGCATCAGGGGACGGCGATATTTCAGGAGATTGTGGGCGACAGTGGCAGCGTACAAGCCGCCCTGCGGATAAAGCACATCCAGACCGGGAATTTTATCGAAGCCAACCGTGACATGGTGATTTGCGGAAGCCAGGGCGCGGCGGCAAGCCGCGGCGAAGGCCCAGGGGCGGAGAAAACGCGGTACCCGCGGGACACGGATGCGATGAAGGGTCAGGGCCGCCGGCAGGGCCGATTCGTCCCAGCGCCGCGCGTACAGGTGAACGTCGTGGCCGTCAGCCGTCAAGCGCCGCGCCAGGTCGGCGATATAGGTTTCACAGCCGCCGCGACTGGGCAACACACTCTCATGACAGAAGGCGAGATTCATATTGGGGACGGCTATCTCCAATGTACGGCCAAAGGTCAAGGGCATTTTGACGGCGGGCGTTGTGGCGGCGATAGCGCCGCCAGCGATACAGGATGAACCAGCGCATCCAGCTGCAACGCGGCCGGTGCGGCCCAACGCCGCGATAGGCCCGCCAGAAAGCCAAACGATCGCGTACCTCCACACCGATAATGCCGGACGAATAGAGTAGTTCGGCGAGGTCTTTTGTCTTCCATATTGGCCACGTCAGCGGGTGATACTTCAGCCGGTGCAAATCGATCAGATAGAGCCGGCCGCGCCAGCCCTCAGCCGGCACGCCGCGCGTGTCGTGATCGGCGAGGAAGAAGTGGCACAGGTACAGGTCTTTGTGGAAACAACGGCGGTCATGGAGCATGCGTGTCAGCCGGGCCATTTCGGCGGCGAGGCCGCGCTTCCAGCGCCGAAACGACTGCGCGTCCTGGCGAAGAGCGGCAAGCGGGATCGCTTCTTGCAACGACACCATGCCGGCCAACTCCTCCACGGCCAGGCAGCTGCGGAGCCGACCCCAAGGCCCAACGTACTCGGCGACGGCGACGGTGTGGGGAACAGGTACGCCGCGTCGCCGTGCCCATTCCAGTTGCCGCCATTCTCGCCAGGCCGGCGACCAATTTCGCTGTGGCCACAACGTTGCCAGCCAGCCTCGCCACCACGGCGCCTCATAATGCCGCTTCAAATACACCGCCAAGCGCTGCGGCCGGTCTTCGGCCAGACTGCGGAGGACCCAGCGGCCAGTCGAGCGGCCTTGCTTGGCGTGGAAGCGATCGGTAAGGGCCACGTCCATGATACGCTCGGTCCAATCCGCCCCAGCGAAGCGCGGCCAATCTGGACGCTGGCGCCAGCGGCGCACTCCCCACAGCAAACGCCGCCAGAACGACTCGCCTTCGGGAGGGAATTGTTTGATCGGCTGAGTTACCGGCCGGCTTACGCCGACAGGCGGAGATTGCACCAGCCGACCGACGCCTACCGTTCGCCGTTCGCCTTCTGACCCACGATAGCCGGCGCGGAAACGACCGAGATCACTGCGGCTGCAACCGGCGGATCGGAGCACTTGTTGCATTCGCTGGAGATCACGGACCTCGCGCCGCGGCTGTCGGCGTCGGCGCGGCGTTACGTTGTCCACGGAGGCGAGAATGACATCGAACCGGCCTTGGGCCTGATGCACAGCCAAGCCACAACCAGCAGGGCCGAAGCCGAGATAGCAGCCGGCCTCGTGCAAACGCCGCAGCAAGGCCCCCGCTTGGCGAAGCACGCCCCAGCGCCGCTTTAGCGCTGCCGGTTGGGTTCGGCGGCGCGCTCGATAAGCTAACCATGCCTCCAAGCTGCACGTCGGGGCAAGCGGCTCGGTGAGAAGAAAAGAGGTGACGCGCCCGTCGTTTTGGCAGCGTTGGCCCAAGGCGAGTACCTGGGGTGCAGTGATGCCGTGGCGCTGCAAACGCAAGAGCAACGCCGCTTGCCGCTGTTCCGGCGACATGGGAGAACGCCGTGAACGGGGCCATCTTAGGCGGGACGATCGCGGTTGCGTGCGCTGTACCAAAAGAGTACGAGTGGCATCCGGTAAAGCCGGCCAGCACCGCCGCCAGGAAGGCGCTGCCGTATCTGCGGTGCAGTAAGGCCCAAGCAAGTCCGGCGCTTGTTCACCGCACCGCTGTTGCAGCAGAGGCGTGACGCATAACGTCTCGCCGGCCAGGCAGATCCACGCCTGTGGCGGGGCCGGCGGCTGGCGCTTCTCACGGACATGCCGTCGTCTCAGCAGGCGCCGCGCCTGCGCCTCAATTGCTTGCACCGCGGTCTGCCACGAAACGCCGAGTGGAGGACTGCTGCGCCAATATGTCCGCAGAAAGAGCAACCGTTCTGCCGGACTGGCCAAGGCGTCGTCTACGGTGGCGTGCAGAGCAGCAAGGCCGCGGCAGCGGGCGCGCCAGGACAGCGCTTGCCGCAAACCAGCCCGTTGCCAATCGAGGAGATGAATCGCGTCATTGCCGCAGTCGAGGAATAGGTGATGAGCGTAGAGGTCGGGATGATGGAAGCCCGCCGTGTGCAGACGGGCCAGGGCGGCGCCCAGTCGCCGCGCGATGCGCCGCCGTTGTTTCGGCTGCTTTTGCGCCACCAGGACGGTCCGCAGCTCCACACCCGGCACCTCCCGCACCAGCAGAAAAGCACGGCCCTGGCCGTCCTCGCCCGCCGCCAACCACTCTGGGCCAGGCAACCCTTCACGTTCCAGCGCTTGCAGTATCCGTACCTCGCGCAGCGAGCGCGATACCAAACCGAAGCCGGCCACAGCATTGCCCACACGGGTCCGCCAAGTGATACGCTGTTCCCGTTTGAGAAAAGCACTCCACGACTCGCCGTTCATCGTCAGCGTGATGCGGGCCACGTTTCGATCCGGATGTCCGCTGACGATATGCGGCGTTTCGCCGGGCAGGGCCAGAAAATCTGCTGCTTTCGTGACGCCCATCTGACGGAAAAAGGACCGATAGCGAGGCGAAATTTCGAGAAAGCCTTCCTGGCGGCGCAAACGGGCGCGGACCATAGACCGCCTCACCACCAGGCAGATCGCCGTCAGCAAAACCAAAGCAGAGGGAATTAGGGTCATAGACCGGCCCTTTTTAGTGCAGCAATTCCTCGGCGGCCCTGTACACTTCCTCGGGCGTCAACTGCAACATACAGCGGTGATCCAGCGGGCAGACGCGGAGCTGGCACGGCCCACATTCCACCCGCTTTTGCAGATGCACAGCGCGGGGATGATACGTCTCGGTCCATTCGATGTGCGTCGGCCCGAACAGCGTGACCACCGGACGATCAAAAGCAGCGGCGAAGTGGCGCGGCCCACTATCGGTCGTTACCAGCAGATCGGCGCGGCGCACGCACGCCTTGGTCAACCCGATCGACAGAGGCGGACCTTGCGGCGCGGTGGGAGCGGTCAGGTCGGCGAGCGCATAGACATGAGGATGGTCCGCTAGTTTGGCAATGGCGCGCGCCAGCTGGCGTTCGTTAGGTCCGCACAGCACGAGGACGCCGCTGCCGCGTTCTCCAGCGAGGCGGCGGGCCAAGTCTGCAAAGTAGGCCGACGGCCAGTGTTTGGCCGCGCCAAACGCCGCCCCCGGATTAAGACATACAACCTCGGAATAGTCCTCGAAATGCGCTTGTTCCCATACCTGATCGGCAGCCCGCTCGTCGGCGCTGGTCGTAAACAACTCCATGAGATAGCCTGGCCGCGGGCAACCGGCCTTTTCGGCGAGCAGATTGTAGGCGTCGAGGACGGGGCTGGGTTTGCGTTGGCCGAATTCGTCGCGCACCGGCTGTAATGCCTCGGTCAGCAGTAAGGAACGGCCATAGCGCGCATAGCCGATGCGCCGCTGGCAGCCGCCTAGCCACGCCGTCAACGCGGAGCGGAAGGTGTTGGCGAACAATACAACCAGGTCGATGTGCCGCTGGCGCAATTGCCGGGCCACAGCCAGCACTCCCTGCGACCACGGCCCGCCGTTGAAAAAGACAACGTCGTCGAACCAGTCGCCGCCCGCAAACACGTCTGCGACATACGGCTTCATGACACCGATCAGCCGAGCTTTGGCATAATGGCTGCGCAGCGCCCGCAGCGCTGGCGTCGCCATCACCGCGTCTCCGATCCAGTTGGGCAAGAAAGCCGCGATATTCATGTCAAAACCAAGAGGGACCAGGGGCGAGGGAAGAGGCCGTTTTTCCTTGCTCCTCGCCCTTCTCATTACGCTGCGTGTTCCAGCGCCAGCGACGTGGGGCGCCGCGCCGCCAGCTTGCACGCCACCGCCGCGTGCAGGAGCGGCAGCAGAATCTCGTGATGACCTGTTAGCTCGATGCCTTCGTCCGCTGGACGGCGCAGGACATTCACTGTACTGCGATAATGCGACTCCTTGTCTACGTTGACTGTTACCAAACCCTCAAGATTGTGCCCGAAGTTACGGACCACACTGACGGCCTTGAGGAACACTTCCGGCAGGACCACGGCGCTGCCGAGGTTCATCCACACGCCCTTGTTCATGCCGGCGACGACACTGCACAAGCGGCGGAAATCGAGCATTGACGCTTCGCCCAAGGCCGCGCCCGAAACATGCGGATGCATGTGGACGATGTCGGTGCCCAGAGCGACGTGGATGGTGCAGGGAATGCCGGCGCGATAGGCCGCCAAGACCAGACTGCCGTCCGCGTAAGGGCAATGTTGTTGTTCCATGTAGCGGCCCAGGGCGGCGCCGAGGCCGAGGTCGTTCTCAGCGCCGGCGCGAGCGGCGACGGCAAAGGCATCAGCGGTCTCGCGGGCCATGCCGAACTTGCCGGCATGCAGGCTGGCTGCCACATCTTCGCTGGTCTTGCCAGCCAGCGCCAACTCGAAATCATGGATTGCCGCCGCGCCGTTCATGGCCACAGCCTTGACCATGCCCCGATCGATCCAGTCGATCAGATACGGAGCGCAGCCGGTCTTGATGACGTGGCCGCCCAACGCGATAACCACGGTGTGGCCGTTCTCGTAAGCGCGGCAGAGATGATCGCGCACGCCTCGCAGGGCGTTACCGGCCAACTGACGCGGCAGACTTTCGAGCCAATCGGCGACAGTGGCATTGGCTGGCATCGGCTGGCCAAGGTCTTCTATGAAGACCTTCGAGGGGCGCGAGTCAAGGTCGTAGGTCTTCAAGCCATTCAGATCGAACGGTTTCATAATCTTCTCTGCTCTCGGGTTTAACGGCGATACCGACCGGCTCACGTCGGCCGCTCGCCACTAATAGCGGACCGCAACCATCCCTCCAGGACATCCTGGCCGGACTCGACGCACAACCGAATCCGCAGCCACCACAATGGCCGCTCCCCCAGGTGGGACAGCCGCAGTTTCACTGCATCCTTTTGCGTGGTCAGGATTCGGGCGCCGGCGGACAAACGGCAGGCCCAGCGCTGCAGGTCCTCCACATCCGTGCGGCCATAGGCGTGATGGTCGGGGTAGACGCGGAAATCTTCCAGGCGCGCGCCGAGGTCGAGCAACGATCGGCGAAACGCTTCGGGATTGCCGATGCCGCAGAAAGCTGCCGCCGGCCCCTCGCGGAGCAACTCCAGCGATGCACTCGCGCCGTCGCTGTTGCTTAACTCCACGGGGCGATGCGTCGTTTCCACAACGGGCTTGTGCGGGGCAATCCGCTCAAGGGTCCGGCGCAATCGTTCACACTGTTCGGCCGGCGCCTGGTCGCAGCGCGTTAGTACCAACACATCGGCGCGCTGCAAGCTGCTGGGCGGCTCGCGCAGCAGGCCGCGGGGCAGCAGATAGCCATGTCCCCACGGTGCGGTGGCATCCATTAGCACCAGATCGACATCGCGCGCCAGGCGGCGATGTTGAAAGCCATCGTCAAGCACCAGCACTTCGCTTTGCCACTCCGCAAGGGCCCTCCACGCCAGGGCAACGCGGTCGGCCCCTTGCAGGTGCGGCACATCGGGCAGGTTTTCCTCCAACACCCGCGCCTCGTCATTGCGACCATCTGCGCTGCCGTAGCCGCGGCTGAGGATGGCCACGCGGCGTCCCAAATTGCGATAAAAGCGAGCGATATACTCGACACAGGGCGTCTTGCCCGTGCCGCCGACCGTCAGATTGCCAATGCTGACGACTACCGCCGGCACCTGTTCGCTCCGGAGCCAGCCGCGCCGATAGGCGGTGTTCCGCAACCGCACAGCCCATCCATACGGCACACTAGCAACACGCAAACCGAGACGCTCCAACGCCGGACCCAAGCCGCGCGCTTCGCCGGAGAGCAGACGCAGGTAGTGACAGCGTGGACCGCTGCTCCGGCCCCCGGCCGAGGGAGGGACAACACAGCTTGGAACGCAAGAAGCGAGCAATCGGGTTCCATCCCTCTGGAAATTTCACGGCATGAACCGAGGGACATGTCCTTATGTCCCTTCATTCCCACCGGCGAGCGCCATCGAAAAGAGCGAGCACCCTTCGCTGCGGCCCGCCAAGCGATCGGTGTTATAATCGGACTGTCTCTGTAGTGTCAACCGCGATCCGAGCTTGTTGACGCTTAGGTATTTTGTCGCTATGGTAATACTTCCGTCGAAGCGGAGCGCTAATTTCACCGCGATAGGAGGACAGAAGTAGACTATGGTTCGTAAGAAGCTCGGACGAGGCAGGAAAAACCGCTGCCGGTTTTGCACTAAAGAAGGATGCCCGCGGCCCGCTTTCGTAGATTACAAGGATGTGCAAACTCTTAAAAAGCTCTGCACCACCCAAGGCAAGCTGTTCAGCCGCAAGCGCAGCGGCAACTGCGCTGCTTTCCAGCGCGCCGTCAAGGATGCGATCAAGCGCGCGCGCTTCATGGCGCTGATGCCCTATGTCGGCGAATGAGTTGTCTTCCTCAGCGCGAAACGTAAGCGAGAAGACGAGATTCAGGGAAGCAACCCTCGCGCTGCGTTAAAATAGAGCAACAGTGTAGCCATGTCGGCCAGCGTCAGGGCGAGAGGGCCAGCAGCGACGCGCGGATCAAGCCGTAATAACCGCAGCAGATGCGGCACGGCCAACCCAAGCAGGGCCGCAGCTGCCATACCTCCGGCGATGCCGTTGACCAAACAGGCGATCACTCGCCCTTGGCCCAGAAACAAAAAGGCCGCCAGGCCGATAATCAGGGCGCTGCTTCCGCCCAGAAGCAAGCCCGTCACCAATTCCCGCCCCAAGCGCGGCATCAGCGCCGCCCAGGTCGGCGGCCGGCTGTGCAGTCCCTCCAGCGTCAAACTGACCGACTGAATGCAGACGCTCTCGGCCAAGGCCAACACCACGGGAATGAACAGGGCCAGGGCCGCATTGCCCCAGGCCAACTCGCGCTGATAGGCTATGGAAAGCAAGGCGGCCACGATTCCACCTCCCATATTGCAAAGCAGCCAGGGAAAACGGGAGCGGAACCCCAGAAAGGGATTCCCTTGCTGGGCGTCGCTTAACTGCACGCCGATAAGCTGGAATAGTTGGTCCCGGCTTTCACGCCGTTCGAGGTCGCTCATCTCCTGGGTGTAAAGATCCACGTCCACGACACCGAGCAAATGGCGCTCCTCATCCACTACTGGGAAGGCAAGAAGATGATGCTGAATGAAAAATTCGCACGCTTCCAAGACCGTGGCCGAATGCGGCAGCGCAATGACGCGCGTAATCATGATGCGCTCCAGCGGCGTCTCCACCGGACTCAGCAACAAACGGCGCGTCGGCAGTACCCCGACAAGACGCTTGTCCCGATCTACCACGTAGAAATAGATAATCCGCTCCCCCGGCGGGTTTTGGCGCAGCCATTCCAGTGCCTCCCCGACAGTCTTCTCGACATACAGCCAGGTGCAGTCCTTGCGCATGTGTTTCGTGATGGGATCATTCAGCTCGTGTTGGTGACACCCTTTCGTCATGCTAGTTTCTCCTTTGGCAGCAGGGACCGTTCTCTTTCCCTCTCGCCTAAACTTATTTAGGATAGCGGCAGCCGCCGGCAATTGCGGTGGCTGCTCAGGTAGGGTTCGGGTGACGGCAGGCTCGTTGTAGGGGCGTGCCGCTCGACTCGACTTAGGGAGTCGATCTCATGCTGACGCTGAAACTTCCCGATGGCTCGGTTCGTCAAGTCCCCGAAGGCACACGACCGCGCGAGGTCGCTGCTTCGCTCGGCAAGCGCTTGGCCCAAGCCGCCATTGCCGCCAAGGTCAACGACAAGGTTGTCGATCTCGACAGCGAGCTGCGTGACGGCAACGGCGAACTATCTTTCCAGGTCCTCACCGACAAGGACAAGGAAGCGCTGGCCGTACTGCGACACAGTTGCGCGCACATCATGGCCCGCGCCGTGCTGCGGCTGTTTCCCGGTGCGCAGTTGGCCTTCGGACCGGCGTTGGAAAACGGCTTCTATTACGATATCGATTCGCCAACGCCGATCCGCGAGGAAGATTTGCCGCGCATTGAGGAAGAGATGCGTAAAATCATCGCTGCGGCTGAGCCGTTTGAACGCTTCGAGCGCCCCACCTCCGAGGCCCGCGAACTGGTGCGCGACCTCGGCCAAGGTTACAAAGTCGAGCATATCGACGATGATTTGAAGCAATATCCGACCCTGAGCTTTTACCGCCAAGGCGAATTCATCGACCTGTGTCGCGGCCCCCATGTTCCCCACGCTGGTAAGGTCGGCGCGTTCAAGCTCCTCTCCATCGCTGGCGCCTACTGGAAAAACGACGCCAGCCGTAAACAACTCCAGCGTCTGTACGGCACCGCCTTCTTCACCCAGAAAGACCTCGATGCCTACTTGCATCAGCTCGAAGAAGCCAAGAAGCGCGATCACCGCGTCCTCGGCAAGCAACTGAAGCTGTTCACCATCAGCCCGGCGGTCGGCAGCGGCCTGATTTTGTGGATGCCCAAGGGGGCGACCGTACGCGGCATCCTGGAGGGGTTTATCAAGGAGGAATTGCTGAAGCGCGGCTATCAGCCGGTATACACTCCGCACATCGGCCGGCTGGAGTTGTATCGCACCAGCGGCCATTTCCCCTACTATCGCGATGCTCAATATCCGCCTCTCTTTCTGCACCAACTGGGCCAGACGGTTGATACCTGGCTGGCGCTCCTGGAATCGGACCAGCTGAGTGAACAGGCCGAAGCCGCCTTCCTCAAGCTCTTGGAAGAAGCCGGAAAGACGATGACCGACGTCCCCGGCGAGCCCGCGGCGACGCTGGGGCGCTATGCCGCAGCCGGCAAAGACAAGGCGAAAAAAGCCGAGGCACTCCAAGCTTGGCTGGGCCGCCAGGAAGGGTATCTGGTCAAGCCGATGAACTGCCCGCATCACATTCAGATTTACAAGGCCGAGCCGCACAGCTATCGCGATCTGCCGGTGCGCCTTGCCGAGTTTGGTACCGTTTATCGCTTCGAGCAGACCGGCGAGTTGGCGGGGATGACCCGTGTACGCGGCTTCACCCAAGACGACGCCCATCTGTTCGTCACTCCCGAACAAATCGAGGAAGAGTTTAGCGCCAATCTCGATCTCGTTTTGTTCGTGCTGTCCAGTCTGGGTCTGAACGATTACCGCGTCCGTGTCGGTCTGCGCGATCCGCAAAGCGACAAATACGTCGGCAAGGCCGAGAATTGGGAAAAAGCGGAGCAAACCCTTCTTTCCCTGGTCCAATCGCGCGGCATGAATTTCAGCGCCGAGAAGGGCGAAGCAGCGTTCTATGGGCCGAAGATCGATTTCGTAGTGCGCGACTGCATCGGCCGCGAATGGCAGCTCGGCACTGTCCAACTCGATTACAACTTACCGGAGCGTTTTGATCTGGAATACATCGGCAAAGACAACGCACCGCATCGGCCGGTGATGATTCATCGTGCTCCGTTCGGTTCCTTGGAGCGCTTCGTGGGCATCCTCATCGAACACTTCGCCGGCGCGTTTCCGTTGTGGCTGGCCCCCGAACAGGTGCGCGTCATTCCGGTCAGTGAGCGTTTTCGGGAATATGGTCAGCGCATCGAAAACGAGTTGCGTTCCCACGGTTTCCGCGTTGCTGGCGATTATCGTCCGGAAAAGATCGGCTACAAGATCCGCGAGGCGCAGCTGGAGAAAGTCCCTTACATGCTGATTGTTGGCGAGAAAGAGCAAAGCGCCGGTACAATATCGGTGCGCGACCGTGTGGACGGCGACCTTGGCGCCATGAGCATCGCCGAATTGGTGAAACGACTCCACGACGAAGTGAAGGAGCGACGCATTCGCCAAGTCAGCACCGCCAGCGCCGGCTTGTCCGAGCGCGGCGCCCAGTTTGCGGATTGAGACAGCCGCCGTGCGGCCCCCTATTTCTGCGGCACCCAAGACTTCTTGGGGCTGGAAGAAGGGTGGTCTCCGTTGGAAATCAGCATGTTAACGAAGGCCGATCAGCTTCTCGAACTCGTCTTCGGTCAGCACTTTGATGCCGAGTTGGCGTGCTTTGTCGAGCTTGCTGCCGGGGTCGTCGCCGGCGATGACGTAATCGGTCTTCTTGGAGACGCTGCTGGCAGCTTTGCCGCCGTATTGGGCGATCAGGTCCTCAATCTGTTTGCGGCTGTAGTTTTGCAAGGTGCCGGTGACGACTATGGTTTTGCCAGCGAGTGGGCCGCTCGTCGCTTTCGGTTTAACATCCTCGGTCATTTTCACGCCGGCGTCACGGAGATCTTGGATGATTTTGCGGCCGGGACCGTGGAGGAAGTTGTAGACGCTTTCGGCTCGGCGAGGGCCGAAACCCTTGACGGCGGCGATCTGTTCCTTCGAGGCGGCCAAGAGGGCATCGATGCTGGGAAACTCTTGCGCGAGCAGGGCGGCCATCGCGTCGCCGACGCCGTAGATGCTCAGGCCGGCCAGTAAGCGGGCCAGACCGCGGTTTTTGCTGGCCTCGATGGCGTCCAACAGGTTCTGCGCCGACAGTTCGCCCATGCGCTCCAGGCCCATCAGCTGCTCTTTTTTAAGATAATACAGATCGGCTACTGTTTTCACCAGACCGCTGGCGACGAGTTGTTCGGCCAGTTTTTCGCCGAGGCCCTCGATGTCCATGCGTTCGCGCTTGGCGAACGACTCGATACGGCTTTGCAATTGAGCGGGACAAGTCGCCGTGGCCGTGCAGCGCGGCGACGGCGCATCGTTCTCGCGCACCACTGGAGCGCCGCAGACCGGGCATTGCGTGGGAAAATGGAAGATTTTTTCCGTTCCCTTACGGGCCTCATGCAAGGCTTTGACCACGTAGGGAATGATCTCGCCGCGCTTGACAACGATGACGCTGTCGCCGACGCGAATGTCTTTCCGCTCGATTTGGGCGGCATTGTGCAAGGTGGCCCGCGACACGGTGGTGCCGCACAGCTGCACCGGCGGATCGAAGAGGGCCACCGGCGTCAAGGTGCCGTCTTTGCCGACATCAACCTGGATTTCGCGGATCTTGGTAATCGCTTGTTCGGCCTCGAACTTGTAGGCCACGGCCCAGCGCGGCTCCTTGTTGGTCGCGCCGAGCCGCCGCTGCTGCTCGAAATCGTTGACCTTGATGACCAGGCCGTCCGTCTCATAGGGCAGGTCGAAGCGCTTCTCGGCCCAGCTGTCGCAGTAAGCGATGACTTCTTCGATGTTGTCGAACGCGCGGATTTCGGGATTTACGGGAAAGCCGTAGCGCCGCAGCAGTTCCAGCGCCTCCAGTTGCGACGAGATGGCGAGGCCCTCGACGTAGCCGACGGCATAGGCGAACAGCCGCAGGCGGCGTTTGGCGGTGATGCGCGAGTCGAGCTGCTTAAGCGAGCCGGCCGTCAGGTTGCGCGGATTGGCGTAGGGTGATTCGCCGCGGGCGGCGACCTCTTCGTTGAGGCGGGCGAAGTCGGCCTTGGACATGTACACTTCGCCGCGCGCCTCGAAAAGCGGAGGCGGTTTATCGGTACGCAGCCGCAGCGGCACCCCGCGGACGGTCTTGAGGTTTTCGGTGATGTCGTCGCCGACTTTGCCGTTGCCGCGCGTCGCCCCCAAGGTCAGCAAACCGTCAGTGTACATCAGCGATACGGCCACGCCGTCGATCTTCAATTCGACCACATATCTGACAGGTTGGTTGCCCAGTGTTTTGCGGACGCGGGCATCGAATTCGCGCAGCTCGGCGGCGCTAAACGCCTTGCCGATCGACAACATCGGCACCCGATGCTGCACCGTCTTGAAGCCGGCAATCGGCTGACCGCCGACGCGCTGCGTGGGACTGTCAGGGGTCCGCAACTCCGGATGGGCCGCCTCCAACTCCTCTAATTCCTTCAGGAGCAGGTCGAACTCTTTATCAGAAATCTCAGGCCTGTTTTCGACGTAGTAGAGGTAATTGTGGTGATCGATGAGGCGTCGCAGCTCAGCAGCGCGTTGCGCGAGTTTGGACATAACACACCAGAATTAGGAAGACGGTTTTCCCTTTTGCATGGGTGGAATTGTCGCCTGGTCGCGCGGCTTTTGCAAGGTCCGTAGGCGATCGACGGCCATGCTGGCGATGCTGAGGATGACGACGGCGCCGACTTCGTAGAGCAGCCAACGCCAGCCGTCTTTGCGCAGAGCATCGCGGAACGCGGACGGCGGCGGCGGTTGGCCGGCGTCCGCGGCCTTCTGTTCCAGCACCGGCACGATGGCGTAGGCCAGGGCGGTGACGACGAAGAGCAAGCTGGCCAAAAGCAGCAACAGATACAGCGGATTGCGCGACTCAGTAGGGGGCATGAGCAGTCCTTGGGTGTTACTGGCAAAACGCCGTCACGGCTTCGACGAATTCCGCTTCTTTCTCGAACATGGCCAGGTGTCCGCAATGGGGGATAATCTTCATCTCCGATTGCGGCAAATGTTGGCGATAAGCCTCGCCGTAAGCGGGCGGCACCAGCCGGTCATTGCCGCCCCACAGCAGCAGCGTCGGACACTGGATACGATGCAGCCGCCGCGCTAATTTGGGATCGTAGGGCCGCTCCCACACCAGCCGGGCCAGCACCGTCATCGCTTGAAAGCCCATCACGCGCCGCTCATCCTCGATGTTGTCGGCGAGCACCATCTTCGCCATGTAGCCGTCGGGATCGTGAAATAAGAGCGAACGCAGACGCGGGACGTTGGCCATATCGCGGAACAGGTCCGGCAACGGCTGCTCCTCGACCCACAATCCCGGCGCGCCTGACAGCCATAACTTCTTGACGCGCTCCGGCCAACGAATGGCGAACTCCGCCGCGATCCAGCCGCCCAGACTGACGCCGCCCAGGATCACCTCACCGAGTCCTAGCGCATCGAACAGTTCGAGGTAGTGAAACGCCATGTCTTCGATGCTATCGATTTCATCGAAGCCGCCACTCTGGCCGAAGCCGGGATGCAGCGGAGCGTAGACGGTGAAGTGTTTGCTCCAGGCGGCGTGAAACGGCAGCCAGCGCATCGATTCGCCCAGCGTGCTGTGCAGATAGACGAACGGCGGCCCGTCGCCGCCGGACATAATGGAGACGGGCCGACCGCGCACATCGATCACTTCCGGCTCGCCGCCCTTGCGCGACAGGAACACGCGGGCGCCGTATTTGAGTTTTTTCAAAGCATCGAACATGAGACAGCCTCGGTTTGTTGATCTCATTGTCCGTAGTTGTTGGGGAGACGGCGGCGCAGGGCGGCAAGCTCGCGGCGTAGCCGTTCGTTCTCGGCTTCCACTTGTTGGCGGGCCGCTTCCGCCGCTGCGGCCATTTCCAGGGGCGTGGGCAGCCATTGATTTTTGGCGGGATCGTACAGCCGCAGATCGCGGCCACACTGTTCCAGGTGCAAGCCCAGCACTTGGCTGGGGAGCCGGCCAGCGACGCCGTGAATCGGCTGATACCGGCCGCCGCGCAACCGATACCCCTGCAAGGGCGGCTGCAAATAATCGCTCAATGGGTCGAACAAAAAGTATTCTTTTACTCGTAAAGTGTCTTGATAGGGCCGATATTTCGTTTCCATGTCCTCGCGGCGCGTAGAGGACGAAGTCAACTCGATAACCAGGTCCGGTCCCTTGCCCTCTTGCCAAAGCAGATAGTTGGGCCGCTCGTGTCCGGCGACGCCCTTGACCACGAAGACGTCGGGTGCAACATGGCGGCGACGGTTGCCCTCTTCGTAAAACAACAGCAAGTTGCCCGAAACATAGACACGCCGCCGGGTCGCATACCAGAGTTTCAGGGTCTGAATAAGCGCGATCATCAGATCGCGATGCCAGTCGGTCTCGGCCAGGGGTTTGCCATCCGAAGTGGGATAATCGTTCTTCCAGGGAAGCGCGGCCGAGGATGCGGTCGCCATCGTTTGTTTCTCTTGCTTAGCGAACATGGGGCAACACCTCCTTCGCCAACAGGGCCATGCTCTTGCGCGCCAATTCGTGCGGTAGCGTGCCGGTTTGGCAGCCGGTCAGCACCACGCCGACGCCCAATTCCTTGCGATAATGATCGAGCTTCTGCCGCACTGTTTCCGGGCTGCCGACGATGGCAAAGACGCCTTTTTCGATAGCGTCCCAATCTTTTTGATCGGCAAGGAATTGGCCGCGATTGCGGAGAATAGCGAGCGCTGATTTCGCCGAAGTGTAACCCGGCGGCGCCAGGGAGATGTTCTTGAGCAAATTGCGGATGAAATACCACAAGTGCGGCTCGAACTCCTCGCGGGCCTGGCGGTCGGTCTCGGCGACGTAAATGGGAATGCCCCAGCCCATTTGTTCGGGATCAGCCTTGTAGCCCGCTTTTTCACAAGCCTCGCGGAACAGACCGAACATGCGTCGAAACGTGTCGATATGAAAATAGGGGATTCCCATATAGGCGTAGCGGCGCCCGGCGACGAACTCGACCGTCTCCAGGCTGCCGGCGCCGGGAATCCAGATGGGCGGATGCGGTTGCTGGATCGGTCGTGGCCAGGGATTGACGTAGCGGAAGAAATAGTGCTTCGAGTTCCACAAAAACGGGCCGGGCGTCGTCCACGCTTTGACGATCAGGTCGAGCGCTTCCCGGAAGCGCTCGCGGGCATAAGTAGGATTGACCTGGTAGGAAAAATATTCGGGGCCGCCGCCGATGACCATGCCGGCGACCAGGCGTCCGCCGGACAACACATCGAGCATGGCGAATTCCTCGGCCACGCGCAACGGCGGATTGTACAGGGGCAGAGCGTTGCCGATGACGGCGATTTGACAGCGGCGCGTCCGCTGCGTCAGCGCCGCCGCCATCAAGTTCGGCGATGGCATCAGACCGTAAGCGTTCTGATGGTGTTCGTTGACGCAAATGCCGTCAAAGCCCAGTTCATCGGCGTAGGCCAATGTATCGAGATAATTTTGATACAAGTCGTGTCCCTTAACGGGATCATAAAGGGAATTGGGCAGCCAAACCCAGGCGGAATCGTAGTCATCGGCGAAGTTGGCGGGCAGGTATGGCCAGGACATGAGGTGGAAGAAATAATAACGCATCCGAATACTCCATGATTCGTGATACTAACGAGCTGAAAGCGTAAGCGATGGCAGGTCGGTCGCTTACGCTTCCAGCTCGTCAGCCTCGCCAGTCTGTGCTCACGGCGTTTCCAGGTTCATGGCGCACCTCGTTCGCTTTCGGAGAAAAGGACTTCCCCTCATTATAACGTCTGGCGGAAAAATCGGAGCTACGCATTACCCACCGGCACGGTCGGCTCGCGGCCGTCCTCGATCCACACCCAACCGTACTGCGTGTTGCTCGGCGACGGGTCTTGCTGATACTCCTCGCGCAGCTGCGATAGCTTGTCGGCCTTGATGGCCTGGCGTTTCGCCTTGACGTCGATGCCGAACAGCTTGGCGGCGTTAAGGCCGAGGATCTGATTCTTGATGTCGTCGGTCAGTTCGGGATAGCCGTATTTCTTTTGCATGTCCTCCGGCATTTTCAGCTTGCGTAAGCGTACGATCTGGCTTTGCGGGCTGCCGCCCCAGATAGAATCGGTGCCCCACAGGACGTGGTCCACGCCGGCTACCTGAATCATCTGGCCGAGCATGTGCAGGCACGTCTTCGGGGCGTACACGGAAGTCATGTTGAAGGTGCCGCCCAGCTCAAAATAGATGTTCTTGATCTGCGGGTTTTTCTTGAGGATGCGCAGCACGTCGCTGACCCAGGGGATTTCCTGTGGATCGTCGGTTTTTTTGTCCTTGACCTTCTCGCCGGTGCCGCTGCCCAGCCAGCCGAAACCGCGAAAAGCCGAGTGATAAACAATGAAATTCAAGTCCGGCCAATCTTTGGCGGCTTTCTCCAGGTCGAAGGGCGTACAGCCTTTCTCGTTGAAAGCGCCGAGAGGCAACCCCTTGTGGATGCAGAGATTTTTGATCCCTAATTGCTTCGATTTCTCCCAGAACGGATAGGCGACTTTCTCGTCGTCCAGGAACCAGGCTTTCTCGCCCAACTCGGCGCCGGTATACATCTTCCAGGCGTCGATTTTCAGTTCCTTGACCTGACGCTCCATCTCTTCCAGCTCTTTTTTGCCGAGGTTGGGGCGGAGCAGGCCGTGCGACAACACGCGCTGCGAGCCGGCGAGGTCGTTGACATACTTGCGCGTGGCGACCATCTGATCGGGCGGCAGGGGATTTTTGTCCCAATCGCGGCTGGGCACGCCGCTGATGACGGCCATCGTCGTGTCGCTATCGCCGAAGATTTCTTTGACGTAATGAACACGGTTGAGCAACTCCAGTGCTTTCTCTGGCGTGCGGGCGCCGCGCAACATGCCCAGGAAACGCAGCACCGCCTTGCCGTCGTCGGTTTTCTCGTACCAGTTGCGGCTGACATCGACGTGGTGCGTCTGCACATCGAAAATAAATTGGTCCTTGGGCCATTTTTCCGCGAAGGCTTTCTGGTCTTTAACTTCGTCGGCGCTGACCTGGTAGATGGGGCCGAAAACCTGGTTAAGCGCCGTCAGGGCGGCGGCCATGCCGCTGCCGGTGCGGAGAAACGCGCGGCGACTCAATCCTTGACCGCGCGCCGCTTGTTCACTCAGGGCGGTCAGACGCGCTTCGAATTCCCGTTGCTGGGGCGATTGCGGCGGTGGAATGAATTCTTCGTTGGAAGCAATGCGTGTCGGGATCGGCGACGGCGCCTCATTCTGGGCATCGAGTTCACATTGACGTATCCACATGCGTTTTCTCCTCAATGATGGGCAACGTGCTCGTGTGCCTCCAGCGGTGGCTCGGTGCTGATTTCCGGCGGCGTCCAGGCGAATCGGCCCTGCACCCAGCCGCACACCAGCGCCAGCGCCGCCAGCGTGCTGAGGCAGCCGAGCTGCCACCAGCCATTGGGCACAATCAGAACGCCAAGACAGCTGCACGGTCGCGCATCGATCATCGCCCAGGCCATGCTGGCCATGACCAGCAGCAGCACGGCCGGCGCCCAACCGCCCGCTGCGAGCATCGGCCACGCCTGGCGCCAATTGACGGCGAACAGCCACCATACGCACCACAGCGCCCAGGGCGCCAAGGCGAGCAACAAAGACAACAGATCGTTTGCGAATTCCACGATTGCACTCCTCATTTATAAGATGTTCCGGCGAGCGGGGCGTGTCAACGCCCCGGTGGATTTCGATGTTCCGGCGAGCGGGGCGTGTCAACGCCTCGGTGGATTTCGATGTTTCGGCGAGCGGGGTGTGTCAACGCCCCGGTGGATTTCGATGTTTCGGCGAGCGGGGCGGGGCAAAGCCCCCCTAAAATTTCACCCCGGGGGTGGCACGCCCCCCCCGCCCGGGGTGGAAACCATTTTTTTT
>Ga0078972_1009900_pt1 | contig 18349 bp, 16 predicted proteins | sample YelNatPaOPGAMG01_FD_67568 | JGI IMG/M metagenome (GOLD analysis project Ga0078972, IMG submission 67568) | Hot spring thermophilic microbial communities from Obsidian Pool, Yellowstone National Park, USA - OP-RAMG-01 (SPADES assembly) (version 2) | ecosystem: Environmental > Aquatic > Thermal... | reverse complement strand
AAGTCGTATGGAACCGCCGATGCGTAATCGCGAACCGTCCACTCCCTTTCGGTTAGAACGTATCGTTCAGTTCCGAAGGTATAGTAAGAGCACCCCAAAATATTCGCCGGGTAGTAGTTTGGTCTCTGCAACCTTATGCCACTTACAGGCGATGTGGAGTAAACAGCCGCAACATTAAAATCGGCTTTTCGCCCCTTAAAGGGTTCCACCGAAAAGAAAGCATCAATAAACTGCTGAACATCGTTTGAAAAAACGGTAGAATCGGCAACAGCATAGCCATCGGCTAGCACAACAATATCAACCTTATACTTTGGGTTTCCGTTTTTCATAAAGTAACGCACCTGGGCTGGTGGGCTACTATGTTCTGCTTTTGCATACAGTGCCGGATTAACCGTTTCCGTCCAAATGGTTTGAAACGTATTGGTGCTATCGCGCTTACGCATCACGAGTTTAAAGATGTTTTTTGGCCAAGGAAACCTGATGCTTTCCTCAAAGTCCTTATTGATCTTACCTGCCTCAATGGTTGTTTGCCATTCACCAAAAACACTGCAAAACCCTTGTGTATATAAAACCTTTCCGGAGGCAGCATCAACAATATCAAAGGCATACAACCCAAGGTTGTAAGGATCGTTCATCACCTTTACCCTTCCACCCCACAAGCCATCGTTCTTTATGCCAAATATTTTGAAACTCTCGGTACTGGAGTTCCCTCCATGTATGTAATCGATTCGCATGGTTTTATTCTCGAAATACCCATCGAAATTACCATTACTTTTTGTGGCTTGAGCTGTGGCTAAAGCAGAAACACTCATGAAGGCCAAAAGAATGGTGAACTTCTTCATCATCTAATACTTTTAGGTAAAACATCGTAAACATTTCCTTGAGAATCGAACATTTGCCCCATGCAATCAACTGCCAAGCAGCTATGAACCGGCAGGAGAGCGAGTAGGTCACCGGGTTTTAAATCATCGAGCACATTCCCAGAATAGGTAACAACGCCATGTTCCTGGCTAAGCGATGTTACCATGGCGTTGGCTATGGGCTCGCTCCATGTTGAGCCTTCAAAGCGGCTAACTAAACCGTAGCAGCCAATGCCGTCGATATCCACTCTCTCCTTTGAGAGGTGAACTGCTCCTGCATGAAGAATTACCTTTTGCTTTCCGGCTAAAACATCAACTACAGGGCAAATGAGCGCCAGTGCCACCTGCGATAAATTGCATGACCCAATCTGGTTTTGCATCACATCGTAAAAAACAAAGTTGCCGGGTCGAATCTCGCTGACTCCCCAAAACTCATCGGAAATGGAACAGGTTGGGGTATCACCATAGGAAATTACAATGTTTGGGTATTGATCGATCCAGAAACTACGGAGCTTTGCAAGTTGGCTTAGCGATGAGGTGTGAAGTTTTTCAACCTCTTCCCTATCCCTTGCGCTATAGGAATGACCGGCATGTGTAAGAAATCCCTTAAAAACCAGGTTCGATTTTGAACCAATAAGATTGACCATTAGGGCAAGTTCGCGGGTATTATCGGCAGGAACACCGGAGCGGCCATGACCAACATCAACCTCAATAAAAACACCCACACGTTCATCAATGCTATCGATTGATGCCATTAAGTTTTGAGGTGATGAGAAGGTTACATTTAACGCAATGCTTTTTGCGAGAGAATTTATGCGTTGGGCCATTTGCGGAACCAATGGGAAAGCAATGGTAATGTCGTTCCAGCCGGCATCGGCAAAGTACTCAGCCATTGGCACCGACGAAACGGTTATTTGGGTAATGCCATGCTTACGGAATAACTCCCCAACGGCTTTACTTTGGTGTGTCTTAAAGTGAGGCCGCAATAAAACTTTTGCATTCGCAGCCTTAAGGGCCATGAAGGCAATGTTTTGTTCGCACTTAGGTATATCAAGGAGTAAATAGGGTAAGTTTTTAATCATTCTTCTTGCTTTCCGACTCTATTAAAAACCTTTTCCCAATTGTAAGCTGTGGGAGCAACACTAACGATAAACGCTTGAGAACATTAACAATCACCTCATCATTTTGGATTGTAATTGAAGGCTTATCGAAGTTGAGGCTTAGTAAGCGAGGAAGGTTTTTCCTTCGGATGAATTGCATGTATGATTTATCCTTATCGATGATGATGTAATCCTCGCTAAACATAAAATCCTTTAGCTTATCTACATTCACCTTTGAAGCAGGCGAAATGTGAATATTCACCCTTTTGTACGATACCGCCGTGGTAATGGCCACAATAAGAGGGAGTATCATTGTTAAGGGGATAAAAGTGATGTAAAACTTCCAGAAGTTAGGCCATGTAAACGAACCACCAATGAGCATAATTAGGGCAAGGAACACAAACATGGCGATAAGCATAAGCACAAAATGGAGAAAGAAAATTTCAAGATGTCCCTTGCTTTCAGCCGATTTAACATGAACTTCGAGTGCCATACGTTTACCGGATTAGGTTAAACTTGATTGTTAAGGTTAGGTTCATCAAATTTAAATCAAATTGCAGCAATTTGTATATAAAAAGATTAAAAAATAGTAATGATCACACAAACTTTAAAAAATCGCAAATCCTGTGCTTCCATCGGAACGGGCAAATGCGCGGAACATCCCTGTAGTATTCATCATCATACAAACATTTCCTAAATGGTCAAGAGCAATCACACCCCCGCGGCCACCAGCGTTGAGCAGTTTCCCCATAATTACTTTTTCAACAGCAGCGTTTAACGAAAGGTTCTGATACTCCATGAGTGCGGAAATATCGTGAGCTACGGTATAACGGATAAAAAATTCGCCATGGCCGGTTGCCGATACAGCACAGGTAGAGTTATTGGCATAGGTTCCTGCACCAATAATTGGAGCATCACCTATTCGGCCCCATCGCTTGTTGGTCATACCACCGGTAGAAGTGGCCGCTGCCAAATTACCATGCACATCCAGAGCAACGCATCCCACCGTACCCATCTTTTCCTTTGAAAGCACCCTTTGCAGGTCGTTCCAACGTTGGGGGGTATAAAAGTAAGAGCTGTCAACCAGTTCGACGCCATTTTCTAAAGCAAACTCCGATGCGCCTTTACCTGTAAGCATTACATGGGGAGAATTCTCCATAACCTTACGGGCAAGGGAAATGGGATTTTTAACATTGGAAACACCCGCTACTGCGCCTGCACTGAGGGTTCTACCATCCATAATGGCGGCATCAAGTTCGTTCCGACCCTCGTGGGTAAAAACAGCTCCTTTCCCAGCATTAAACAAAGGACAATCCTCAAGGTAGCGAACAACCTGTTCAACCGCATCAAGGCTTGTCCCTCCCGATTTCAATATCTCAACCCCAATGCTAAGAGCTTTGTTCATTTCCTGCTCATACTCACTAAGTTGCTCCGCTGTGAAATTTTCAGGCTTCATATTTCCGGCACCGCCATGAACCGCAATGCTCCAAGTTTGAGAAAAGCCATTGCTTACGCCGAAACCAATAATAAGCAAAAGGATGTAAAATTTATTACGCATGGCCTGGTTATTTATACGTTCATATTTATTAGGTTTGCAATTTAAATCATTTGGACAAATGAGAAAACATTTAGCCTTCAGCTTAAGGTATTTTGTTTTTTGGATTATACTATTTGCCGCCTACCGGATAGCCTTCATCATTTACCAATTTGAAAACCTTACAACGTTAAGGTTTAACGAGTTGGTAAATATTTTAATACGAGGCGCTTGGATGGATGCGTCACTTACAGGTTATTTACTTTTGCTAACATTTCTCCTACAGGCCATCCTTTTTTTCGTTTCACCAAAGGCACTAAGCAAACTGTTTAGTGCCATCACACTAATATTCTTATTCATAGTAAACATTGTGGTAATAAGCGATATGGAACTTTACCGCAACTGGGGGTTTCGTATCGATGCCACGCCCCTACTTTACCTTAAAACACCCAAAGAGGCCATGGCATCGGTTAAAACACCAATGCTAATACTTTTCGTTGTATTACTTGCAGCAGTTACCTACCTAACTCACCTTGCATACCGGAAATGGGTAGCAAAAGGGGTTGAGCAAGCCAAACCGCTTAAATGGTGGCATAGCCCCATCATGCTTTTCATAGCGGCAACCATGATAATCCCAATCCGTGGTGGGTTTGGGATTGCGCCCATGAACCCTGGGAAGGTTTACTTTAGCCAGAATAACTTTTGCAACCATGCAGCACTCAACCCTGTTTGGAATATGATGTACTCCGTAAGCAAAAGCAGCACCATGAATAAAACATACATGGTTGAAATTGATAAAGACATAGCCCACCAGCGCTTTGCTAACCTCATGCATACCGATAGCACAATCCATGTTCTAAATATCAACAAGCCCAATATAGTTATCATTTTACTGGAAAGTTTTGGCGCAAAGCTGGTTGGTTCACTCGGAGGACTCCCCAACGTTACCCCAAACCTAAACCATTTAGCAACCGAGGGCATACTGTTTACCCGCGCAACTGCCAGTGGCGATAGAAGCGATAAAGGTATTATAGCGGTATTAGCAGGTTTTCCAGCTCAGCCCACCCAATCGGTAATTAAATACCCTACAAAATCGCATAAGTTGGCCACCATTAGCGAAACGCTTTACGAGCAAGGCTATAATACGGCCTTTTACTATGGCGGCGACCCCGATTTTGCCAATATCCGCTCGTTTCTTTACCATGCTAAGTTTCAAAGGTTGATAACCCAGGATGACTTCCCAAAGAATTACCGTAACTCCAAATGGGGCGTTCACGACGAACATGTGTTTAACTACTTGCTAAACGATATCGATTCGGCAAAAGCACCATTCTTTAAAATGTTTTTCACCCTCAGCAGTCACGAACCCTTTGAAATTCCTGCTAAACCCAAATTCAAAGGCAAAAGTGAAGTAGAGCAATTTCTTAGCTCGGCCTACTATACCGATAGTTGTCTTGGTGACTTTATGGCTAAAGCCCAACAAAGGGAGTGGTTCAAGAACACCTTATTCATTCTAATTGCCGATCACGGCCATCGACAACCGGCAAACTACCCTAATTATGAACCATTAAAATATGGTATTCCCATGATATGGCTAGGTGGAGCCGTTAAACAACCCATGGTTGTAAACACCACCTGTTCACAAACCGATTTAGCTGCAACGCTTTTGGCTCAGCTAAATTTACCTCATAGCCAATTTACCCTATCAAAAAATATTCTTTCGGATAAGGTCACGCCATTCGCCTACTTTGCATTCAACGAGGGTTTTGGCTATGTAAACCAAACCGACACTATTGTGTACGATCTTGTAGGGAAAAAATACATCAAACAAGCCGGGCAAAATATTCCAGAAACCCAAAACGATGCCTGGGCTTTCTTCAATGCGTACCAGGAAGTATTTAATGGTCTATAGAGGAATAAAATAGCAAAAGAAAGAAGCCAGACCGTTGGGTCTGGCTTCGGGTATTACTTGTCAATCTATCTATTTAAACTCAGCGGAAATACGCTTAGCAAGTTCGTCAAACTCTTCGGGGGTAAGTTTAAGTTTCGGTTTGTGAAAATCGATATCGGACTCCTTATTCAAGGGCACCAGGTGAATATGGGCATGGGGAACCTCAAGCCCAAGAACAGCAACGCCAATTCGCTTGCAGGGCACAACCTTTTCGATTGCTTTAGCCACACGTTGGGCAAAAAGGGTAAGCCCGGCAAGGGTTTCGGGATCAAGATCGAAAAGGTAATCAACCTCAACCTTGGGAATTACCAGGGTATGGCCTTTGGCCAGAGGATTGATATCGAGGAATGCATAAAATCTATCATCCTCAGCAACCTTATACGATGGAATTTCGCCATTTACTATCCGGCTGAAAATTGTAGCCATAACGGAATGATTTAGAGTGATATTCCTAAAATCTCGAATTGCATTAAACCCGATGGCACCTGAACATCAACCACATCGCCAACCTTTTTGCCAATAAGTGCTTTAGCAATGGGAGTATTGATGGAAAGTTTGTTTTCCTTAATGTTCGCTTCGGACTCAGCCACAAGGGTGTACTCAACCACTGCATTGGTTTTGAGGTTTTTGAGCTTTACCTTGTTCAGGATCTGAACCTGGTCGGTATCAATCTTTGACTCATCAATAATGCGAGCATTGGCAATCAAATCCTCAAGCTTTGAGATTCGCAGCTCAAGCATACCTTGAGCTTCCTTAGCGGCATCGTATTCGGCATTTTCCGAAAGGTCGCCCTTGTCGCGCGCTTCGGCAATCATCCTTGAAATTGCTGGGCGCTCAACGGTTTTAAGGTGCTCAAGTTCCTTACGTAACTTCTGGAGCCCTTCCTCTGTTAAATAGGTTGTTTTACTCATTTTACCTCCTAAATATGAAATAAAAAAGAATCCCGACAGGGAATCGGAACTCTTTGATGCAAAGATATAAAAAATTTAATTCAAATGCACCACTAAAAGTTACAGCTAAAAATATTTTGGTCGAATAATTTCGGCGTAAATAATAGCTTTCATGGGATCAAAATCGGCCAAGAATGGTTCGACTGGCTCTTCCTCCTTATTGTGCTGATATTCCTCAGCTTCAGGGGCGGTCATATCAACCGATTGCATGCTTGCGATGAAGGAATCCTGGTAGGAATAATCGCCAATTGGCCCTTCAACTTTCGATTCGGCAATATCAATAGGAGTATATTCTACCGGCGCTGCCACATCAAGGGGCTTCTGATCCAAAACCGGATAAAGTTCCTCCTCGGAAAGGGGTTTATCAATGGGCTCCTTCTCGTATTCAACTTCCTTGACCAAAACGTTGCTCTCGGGTTCCCTTTTGTAATCAAAAACGTATTCTTCCTCTACGTTAACATTACCTGTTCCCGATGACCTATCATCTGCATCAACAATTACCTCCTGTCCAAGCAGTTCCTGCAACTTTTTGGCAATTGGATCATCGTCAACAGGAATAGGGGTTTGTGCCTGTCGCTTTTGCTCGGCTGCCTGTTTCTTTTTTTTATTGGCAACAGCATTAAGAATGGCCAAACCAATTGCTATTAAAATGTATATAAAATCGCCAGCGTCCATAATCAACTTTTTATCTAGTTATATTTCCAAAAACGTAGCCTCTGTCTTAAATTTCGCTTGGGTCTGTTTTTCTCTGCCTCTTTTTGCGATGCTTTCATCCTTTCCTGAACCTCGGGTGGTTGATTTTTGATATGCCTATCAACCAATCTTTTCTCAGCTTTTGCGGCCTCTTTTTCCCTCTTTACCGATTTGGCATTGGCTCGTCGGGTTAACCTTTCGGTTTTCCGGTCGTGCCAATAGGCAAACCAGGCCCTTCGGAACTCTTCGCGCTTTATCTGCCAATGGCTTCGTCCTGGGGTTGCAGGAACAGGCGAAGGGGCTAACTGCTTACCGCAACCGGTCAGAATTAAAAGAACAATAAGCGCAAACCGTATCTTTTTTATACTTTTGTCCAAGATACAAATTTAGTTTTCGGAATGCAAACAAAGATAATCTATATTTTGCTTTTTTCAAGCCTATTTTTTGCCAATACGGCTTGCGACGATACCATAGACGATATAATTCCCGATGTTCCTGTGAACATTGAGTTTAACCTAAAAGAGCCTCAATTTAACAATCTCAGCGTTGTGATGGGTGCCGTTAAAATTGACGGCTATGGTTACAGGAATAATGGCGTAATTGTTTTCAGGCTTAGCGATAGTGAGATTTTGGCCTTTGATGCCACTTGCCCTAATCATATCGACATTAATGCATCGGTGAACCTTGATGCAAACGGATCGGGAACTGCTACCTGCCCGCACTGCGGAACTGTTTACTACCTCGTAAACTATGGTTATCCCAAAAATGGATATCCTTTGAAAAGGTATCAGGTACTCCGAAGTGGTGATTATGTAAGGGTTTATAACTAAAATCTACTTTACCACTAAGCTATCGTCAATCATTCGGGTATTATACTGCTGAATAATAGCTTTTAGCCTACGTTGCATCTCCATTTCCCTCTCGGGCATTTGACCCTGAAGATTTTTGGTAAGCATTACATCTTCCTTAAAGTTATATAAGCCCAAAGTTTTTGAACCGTCAAAAATCAGCAGATAGTCATCAACATAAAGCTGGTAGCAATTATTGGTGTAGTTTACCACAAAGGGTTTCTCCTTGGAATCGAAAAGATTACGGCCAAATGCAATATAGGGTTTGCCGTAGTTCAGATAACCCAGCACAGAAGGCATAATATCGATTTGTTGTGCAAGTTCATCCTTACAGCCTGTAAGGCTATTATCGGGGCGGTAAAGCACAACGGGAACCGCAAATGCGCCAGCACTCGTTTGATATTCAGGGTAGTAGGCTTGATTGCAGTGATCGGCTGTAATAACAAAAAGGGTATTGGGGTACCAATCCATCTTTGAAACGGTTTCGAAAAAGCGTTTCAATGAGTAATCGGTGTAGGCAATGCACTGATGAATGGGCAATGTTCCCTTTGGGAATTTCCCCTCGTAGCGGTCAGGAACTTTAAAGGGGTGATGGGACGAAACGGAGAATATTGCGGCACAAAATGGCTGTTTGAAACCGTTTAGGGTTTGAGCAAAGAACTGGAAAAACTCCTCGTCCCAAACGCCCCACATACCATCGAAATGGGCAGGATTGGGGTACTCGTTCATGCCGTAGTACTCCTCAAAACCGGCCACATTGGCAAAGGCCTGAAATCCCATGGATCCATTGGGCGCTCCGTGAAAGAAGGCGGTATGGTAACCCTCAGCACGAAGTACTGAGGCGATACTGTTTATTTTATTGGTTGAGTAACTTGTTAAAAAGTATGGCTCCACAAACATAGGTATGCTGGCCAACACCGAGGGCATTGCATCGATAGACTTACGACCATTTGCATAGGAATGCCTATACCATAGCGAATGGTGAATCAGTGAATCGAGGAATGGCGTAAACCCGGCATAGCCATCCTTTTCCTTCAACTGGTTATTGTATGCTCCAATGTACTCCCTTCCAAAACTCTCGAGAATAAAAATAACAACATTCATTCGCTTAAGCGAATCGATAACCTGCGGTTTATGTAAAGGTGAATAAACCGCATCAAGTTCTTGGGCTGTTTTATAGTAATCAACCTTAACCAACGATTTTTTTCCAAGGGTACGATATATGGCAAAAGGGGTATTAAGAACAATGGCAGCCTCAAGCGGCTCGCTAACAAACTGTCCGGCATTGCTTAGGGTAATTGGGCGGGTGCTATGGCGAAAACCACCACGCATACCACCAACCATAAGCGTTGCAAAAACCAGTAAAAGCACAAGTCCATTAACTCCGTAAACCAAATGGTAACGGAATCCTTTTACCTTTTTTATTGGGCGAACCCTTCCGTATAGCAAAACGAGTAATGCCGTTAGGGCAATCCAGATCAGAAAAACATACCAGTAATCGGCTATAAATTTGGGAATAAGAGATCCAAAGTTGGTTTCGTGCTTAAACTCGTCGAAAACCGTGGCGGTTGTTCGGCGTAAGGTAAACCGAAAGTAGATAAAATCGGCACAATTAGCACCAATTGCAATGCTATTTGTAACAACAAACAAATACTTTAGAACATTTTGGTACCAGGTATTATACCTAAAGGTAAAAGGTAAAAGGAATAAAACAATGTACAAGATATTGGTATAGATCAGCGCGCTTGTATCGAACCATAGGCCTCCGGCCAGAATGCGTAAGAAACCTGTTGCGGAAAGGCTGGTAAAGAAATCGGCATTAAACAGGTAGAATAGTACCCTGCAAACCGTATAGATAAGCATTAGCAGAGCAAAACGCCAAATCAACATTATGTAGATGTTCCCTTTAATGGCGATATCGGAAAAGTATTCCCGGAACTCCTTAATCATGATTAATTTGCTTTAAGTACGACCTGCAAAGTTAACATTTAATTTACATGCACTTTACACAAACACATCAAATCAACCTTGTATCAAATGCCATAAACAAAAAACCCGGCATAAGCCGGGTGGATAAGAATACTGTGTTTAGCTACTTGGTAAGCTCGCTAAGTTTAGTAAAATGCTCATCGATAGCTTTAAGGGCATCCTTTTGGATTTCGCGGTAGTGAGCCTTAACGGCCTTGCGATCGTCCTTTTTGGCTGGATGCTTAATGCGATGGATTAATTCGAAACGAGTATCGAGTATCGACTGGATAATGGCAATAGCGTCGTCGCGCTTTTTATCGCCATTAATTAACATGTAGGTATAGCAATCGCTAACAACCTCACTCACTAAGTAATCGATATCCTTTTTAAGATCTCTCTTGCTTGCCATAATTGTTGAATTTTATTTATCTGTTTGCAAAGGTAATACTTTTTGTGGTCTTGCCAACATGGCGATTTAAACCATATCGGTAGCCACGCCATCGTCATCAGTGGTAGCGGGCTTTACAACGGATTTATCCTTCCAGTTGCCAAGCCTATAGTATAAAATTGATGCCACCGCCCCCATAAGCCAACCTAATGGAATAGACCACCAGATACCGGCCTCGCCCATACCAAAGGTTCTACTAAGCAAATATGCCAAAGGAATGCGCACAATCCAGAGTGATAGTAAGGTGATATACATTGGTATAATAGCAGCCCCTGCCCCACGTAGCAGACCATTTATGCAAAACATAACTGCAAAAGCCACATAAAAAATGCTAACAATCATGAGGTAATGGTAACCAATATCCACCACCTTGGGGTTAGTGGTAAATACCACCATCATCTTTTCGCCCCATATCAGGATGATTGTGCTGATAATAATACTGAATACCACCGACATTTTGATGGTAGCCCACAGGCCACGCTTAACCCGGTCAATTTTACCGGCACCGATGTTCTGCCCCACAAACCCCGAAAGCGATGCGGAAAAGTTCATGATTGGAATTACCGCCAACGAGTCGATACGGCTGGCTGCTGAAAAACCCGCTATAACCTCGGTTCCAAAAGTATTTACTATGCCCATTAATGCCATACCACCCAACGCAACCAGTGTTTGCTGAATGCCAGTAGGCAATCCAATCCTAACACTTTGCTTAAAGATATCCCAATCAAACACCAGGCGTTTAAAGGTGATTCGCAGCATGTGCCTGAGCCTTTCGAGGTAAATAATGGCAATAACAAACGAAAAAGCCTGTGCAATTACTGTAGCCCAAGCTGCTCCGGCAACACCCCACTTGAACCCAAGCACAAAAAGAATATCGAGGAAAATATTTAAAAAGGTTGAAATGATTAGAAAGTAAAGAGGTGTTTTGGAATCGCCAACGCCCCGTAAAATACTCGACACAGAGTTAAACCCAAACATCAAAATCAAACCATACATGTAAATATCGAGGTAGGTTTTAGCCATAGGTAATATTTCCTCGGGTAAACGCATCAGCCTAAAAATGTATTCGCCACTTAGTAAACCAACGATGGTTATTACTATTCCTGCAAAAAAGAGGAAAATGTAAGTGGTATCGGCTGCCCGTTTAACCTTATCGTAATCCTTGGCACCAAAATACTGCGAGATTACAACCGACGACCCAATGCCAATCCCAATAATGAGTGCAATAACCATAAAGATGATAGGGAATGAGGCTCCTACAGCAGCCAACGCCTTATCGCCAAGGTAACGCCCTACAATGATGCTATCTACAACATTGTATAGCTGCTGAAATACATTGCCAATTAGCATTGGCAGTGCAAATCGAAAAATGTGTTTGGCCTCGTTGCCGGTGGTAAAATCTTTCATGGCTGGCAAAATGCTTTGCAAAGTAGGTTAAAAAAAATGAGAACTACAAAAGCAGTATTTAGTGTTTAGTGTTTAGTGTTTGGTGTTAAATGCAATTTGCAGTTGGTTTAAATTCTATATAATTAAGATTTAATGCAAAAATTACAAGACAATATTTTCACAAAAGAGCCGGACTTGATTGTCCGGCTCTTGCATTTATGTATAAAGGTATTACTTGGCAGGTTTAAGTTCCACGGTAAAATGCCTCATTATAGGGGCTTCCCAAACAATTTCAAGTCCTTTGGTTATTTGGTTTCGCCTATCGTAAACGTTTTTAAGGGCTACGGCCACAACATCCATGTGATTATTGGTGTATGTACGGCGGGGTATGGCAAGGCGCAGAAGTTCGAGTTTAGGATAACGGTTTTCTCGGGTTTCGGGGTCACGGTCGGCAAGCAGTGTCCCAATTTCAACGCCACGCACACCTGCCTCAAGGTAAAGCTCAATGGCAAGCGTTTGGGCTCTGAACTGCTCGCGGGGGATATTTGGCAACACCTTGTTGGCATCAACAAAAATGGCATGACCGCCGGCAGGTTTTTGGTATGGAATGCCAAACTCATCGAGGCGTTTACCAAGGTACTCAACCTGCTTAATTCGGGTTTCCAGGTAATCGAACTCGGTTCCCTCGTCAAGGCCAACGGCAAGAGCGTTCATATCGCGACCCGACATTCCACCGTAGGTAACATAACCCTCAAACATGATATTAAACTTTGAACACTGGCGCCAAAGCTCCTGATCGCGCATGGCAATAAACCCACCAATGTTCACAATAGCATCCTTTTTACTGCTCATGGTCATGGCGTCGGCGTAGGAGAACATTTCCCTTACAATCTCCTTGATGGATTTGTGGGCGTAGCCCTCCTCGCGGGTTTTGATAAAGTATGCATTCTCGGCAAAGCGTGCGGAATCAAAAACCAAAAGCTTTCCATACCTATTGCAAATTTCACGCACCGCACGTAAGTTTTGCATGGAAACGGGCTGCCCGCCTGCGGTATTGTTTGTAATGGTTACAATTACAAAGGGAACCTTATCGGCATGTTTCTTAAGAAAGTCGTCGAGCTTTTTGGGGTCGACATTACCCTTGAAGGGGTGAATAAGTTCGGTATCGGCAGCCTCATCAATGGTGCAATCAACCGCATGGGCGCGGCGAAACTCAATATGCCCCTTTGTGGTATCGAAATGCGAGTTTCCGGGAATATAGTCGCCCTCCTTAACTAACACCGAGAACAAAACGTTTTCGGCAGCACGCCCCTGATGCGTTGGCATTACATAATCGAACCCAAGTATGTTTTTGATGGCATTCTTGAGGTTGAAATACGACGAAGCACCAGCATAACTCTCATCGCCAAGCATGATGGCGCTCCACTGGCGGTCGCTCATGGCTCCGGTTCCTGAATCGGTCAGCAAATCGATGTAAACCTGATCGCTACGTAGGTTAAATAGGTTATACTTTGCTTCCTTAATCCATTGCTCACGTTCCTGACGTGTGCTACGACGAATGGGTTCAACCATCTTAATCTTATACGATTCGGCAAATGGTAGTTCCATACTTTAATATTTTAATTGTTAAACAGGTATCTACTTAAAAAAGATATAAACTTCACCTGAAGTGAAAAACAAGGATAAGTCCTTATGGCTTAGAGGAAATTAAAACCGATCGCGGTTCTTGATATTCAGAAACACGTACTTTGCAGCAAACTTGAGGTGTATGTTTTCCTTAAATATCAACATTGTAGAATTGCAATAAATGCAAAAATAAAAAAATCTATAAATCGAAAACGATTTCAGAACAAAAAAGGGGGAATAAATTCCCCCATAACTATTAAATTTTGGAACTATCAGAAGAAAATGAACATGGCCAGAATGGGCAGGATAAGCCCTGCGGCAACCAGTATAGCCCCACGGCGGGTAATTCCATTTTTTCCCTTTATGAGGAACAGTCCGGTTAAAGTGATGACTATTAGGCCTACCGCAAAGATATCGCTGAACCAAGTCCACCATGCCTTGGGTCGGTTACGATGCATCATGTTAAGCTGGTATAGCACAGGTCGGCGAATGCTGTTCTCAATTAAGGCTGTTTGTGAATTAAGATTAACAGTGGCCGTTCCGTTCTTAAAGAAAACCTTAAGGGTTGCTGAATCGGGGTAGTAGTGCGACCGAATTTCGTTCTCGCCATAGGTGCTGAATACGCTTAAAAGCAGCTGGTCAGTCACCTGAGATGAATCCTTAGGAATATCAACATTAACAGTTTTAACATCGATATAGTAGTAAGGATTTAGCTGATGGCCATGGTTTAAAAGAATACCGGTAACGGCATACAGTAAAACCATTCCTGCAAAAAAGTAACTAAAATCCCTGTGAATTACACGTAAAAATTTTGAAAGAGTCATATCTACCTAACTTTAATATTTTGGCATGCTATAAAGAATAGTTCACCCGGATGGTGTGCCGATTCGGCTTCGCAAATTTCATTTGATTTCTCTACCCTTTTGAAAATGCCGGTAACTAAAACCTTAGATCCTTTAATGGATATATCGAACTCCGGAACGGTTTCCGATGCAGTAACACGCAACTTCATATCGGGTGAATTTCCCATAAGTGTTAACCTCTTCCCGGTGTGCACGCATACATGCTCAACAATGCCACTCACGCGAACCACCTTACTTTCATAATTCCTAGCATTTAAAATCAGCGAATCAAGCGTAACATCAACAATTGCATCATCAACCTGCCGACCATTGGAATTAGCGTTTTGGGTGTTACCGGAACAGCCCAAAGTAAGCAGAGCAATGCCTAAAAGTAAAAACCTGACTTTCATCTCAAGTAGTAGTTAGAATTGATATAATATTGAAAATGGCGAACACAACACTTGCCAAACCATTGGTAGTAGCAAAAGCCATATTCACCTTTGAGATATCGGTGGGTCGAACAAGGTAATGCTGGTAAACCATTAGTGATATAAAAAGAAAAGCGCCAATCCAGTAGTAATAGTTTAAACCAGTTAGTAATCCAATGCCTACCACCATTAATGCACTAATAAAATGCAAAGTTAATGCAATGACAAGCGCCCAACGGGCACCAACTGCAGCAGGAATTGAATGTAACTTGGAATTGCGATCGAATTCCTCATCCTGAAGCGCATAGATGATATCGAACCCTGCTACCCAGAAAAGGACAACCACCGAGTATAGAACTGGAACGAGATCGAATTTGCCCGTAACCGAAAGGTATGCACCAATAGGGGCAAGCGATAGGCCAAGCCCTAAAACTAGGTGGCTAAACATGGTAAATCGCTTGGTGTAGCTGTAAAAAAGCACTACCCCCAAAGCAATAGGCGATAAGAAAAACACCAGTGGGTTGATAAAATAGGTAGTTGAAATGAAAAGAATTGCATTGATAATGGTGAAAGCCAGTACCGATTTAGGTGAAATTATACCCCGGGGTATCTCGCGTCCGCTTGTACGAGGGTTTAATTTATCAAAATGCCTGTCAACCAATCTATTAAAACTCATAGCTGCATTGCGGGCAAAAACCATGCAAAGTATCACCTTAAAAAAAAGCCACCAATCGGGGTTCAGCGGCAGCCTATTGTAAGCAAAAAAATAACCGATAAGAGCAAAAGGCATTGCAAAAATTGTGTGGCTGAATTTTACCAACGACAGGTAGTTTTTAACTTTAAAAAACATACTAGCATAAATTATTCAAGACTATAAAAGTAGCCATTTTTTGGAATATTGCTATATTAGCATCAGCAAAAAGAGATGAAACAATTACTCCACATAGTTTGGCTAACAATAAGCATAACATGTTTAGCGCTACCCGGCCTAAGCCAGGGTGATTCTATACCCCAAGAGATTGTAGTAAAAGGCAGTTCAAAAGCAGCCGACCTGATTGTTCAAGGTAAAGCCTTACTGAAAAGTAACCCCGACCGCTGTCTCGATATTGGTCTTCAGGCCTTAGTAACGGCTAAAAAGGATGGCGATTCATTTGCCGAAGCCATGGCTTTAGATTTGCTTGCCGACGCCAACTATAGCCTTGGCGAATTTGAAACCTCGCTCCGATACTTTAGCCGAGCAGCAAACCTTTATACTTCAATCAACAAAACTGAATTTGCTGCAAAATCGTTACTGGGGATGGCCAAGGTATATGAGGCAACCCAAAATATCGATTTAGCCATACAACAACTTGAAACGGGTATTAAAACGCTAAAGAACATTCGTGATAAAAGCGTTTACCTTGAAATGCTTCTTAAGCTTGGTAACCTCCATTTAAACCAAAAAAATTTCAAATTAGCCAAACAATACGGCACCGAAGCATTAAACCTGTTAACCTCCCAAGTTGTAACAGTTTATAATAAAAACAAAACACTTATTGATGTTTACACCTTACTGGGTCAATCCACAAAAAATTCTGGCGATTTAAGAACCAGTCTCGATTACTTTAAAAAGGTAAGCGAAGTAGCAATAAAGCTATCCGATTCCGTTTCGTACAGTAACTCTTTGAACGAAATTGGAGTGGTTTTTATGCTTACACAAAAATACGATAGCGCTTTCCAGTACTTTAACTTAGCTTACACCATTAGTCTAAATGCCTCCGATACAGTGGGCATAACGCAAAGTCTCCAAGGATTGGGCGATTACTACTTTGAAAAAAGAAACTACAATCAGGCCATTAACTACTTCACCCAATGCCACAATTTGGCTGCAAGGCATAACGACATAGCAACATCAATAGCCGCTTTAGTTAACATCTCGCGCTGCCATTTTCAGCTCGACGACTACCCTACTTCGTCGCGTTACTTGAACCAGGCGCTGAGTATTGCGCAAAAAAATAACCTCACATCATCCAAGGCCGATGTTTACCGGTACCTCTCAGTAATTAACGAAGCCCAAGGGCGTTATAAGGATGCCCTTGACTACCACAAGATGTGGGTGGATCTTCGCGACTCCCTACAGTACGAAGAAACCGGACAGCGGCTTGCAAAACTGCAAATACTCTACGAAATATCGCAAAAAGAAAAAGAAAATGAGATTTTGAAGCAAAACTCCGAAATCCAAAAGCTCCAAATAGCTAAGTCAAAGTATCAAATGCGCTTCCTTATCTCAATGCTTATTGTTGTTGCCATTATTCTCTCGCTTCTTGTCGTACTTTTCCGCAACAAGCAGAAAGAGATAGCCAAGCAAAAGGAAACGGAACAGCGAATCACCGAGATTAACCGCGAGCTTGAACGTCGAATGATTGAGGAGATTAAGAAACAGGAAAAGCAACAGCAACTCCTTTCACAAAAATCGAAACTTGAATCGTTGGGTACCCTTGCAGCGGGTATTGCGCACGAAATCAACCAGCCGCTGGGTGGCATTTCCATGGGGCTCGACAACATCCTCATGCGAATACAGGATAAGAACTGTAACGAAGAATACCTGAAGGAAAAATTGAACTCGTTATTTGAGAACGTTGAGCGTATCAAAAAGATTATTGACCATATCCGTTACTTCTCTCGAACACAAAAGCCCGTCACATTTTCGTCGGTTAACTTAAACGATGTTGTGAAAAGCGCCCTTTTCATGGTATCGGCACAATTTGAGAACCATGGTGTAACCATTGAAACCTCCCTCGACGAAAACATGCCACACATTACTGCCGACAAGTATAAGCTTGAGCAGGTTTTGCTTAACCTGCTCTCCAACTCCAAGTATGCAGTTGATGAAAAGGAAAAGAGAAGTAACGACAGCACTTACCGGAAAAAGATTAAAATTAGCACCCACAAAGACGAGCAGAACGTTTACCTTAGCGTATGGGATAATGGAACCGGCATACCCCAAAAGATAATAGAAAAAATCTTCGATCCATTCTTTACCACCAAGAGCGAAGATAAAGGAACTGGTTTAGGTTTATCCATCTCCTATGGCTTTATCAAAGACCTTTTAGGCGATATTCGTGTTGAAAGCGAACCAAATGAGTACACCCTTTTTGAAATATCAATTCCGAGAGAATAGTTGTTCCAAACCAATTGAAAAATGATGAAAGAGATTAGCATCTTGGTTCTCGACGACGAAAAAGTTTTTCGTAAAGAGATAAAGGAATTTCTCGATGGTGAAGGCTTTACCGTACTAACTGCCGAGCGGCCATCGGAAGCATTCAATATCCTTAGTGCGAACCGAATCGACATACTTATCCTCGACCTTCGCTTACCTGAAATGGATGGTTTACAGGTGCTAACCAAGGTTAAGGAAGAGTATCCCGACATTGAGGTTATAATGATAACCGGCCATGGCGATATGGATGCTGTAATAAACGCCATGCGCCTTGGCGCAGTTGAGTTTTTCCCAAAACCCTTCCGTTTGCTCGATATGCGTGCTGCCATTCAACGAACTAAACGCTATATCACCCTCCACGAGCAATTAAAGGAAATAAGCCAGACATACTCGCTGGTGTCAAAGGATTTGATTGAAAGTATTGGTACCGAAATCATAGGTAACTCCTTTGGAATTAGGCAGGTGGTTGACCTAATGAGCAAGGTGGCAAAAACCGATAACACATCGGTGTTAATC